>Ga0209125_1000150_pt1 | contig 115226 bp, 90 predicted proteins | sample BarGraIncub1131A_FD_184503 | JGI IMG/M metagenome (GOLD analysis project Ga0209125, IMG submission 184503) | Arctic peat soil microbial communities from Barrow, Alaska - Barrow Graham LP Incubations 11-31A (SPAdes) (version 2) | ecosystem: Environmental > Terrestrial > Soil > Wetlands > Peat...
CTGCCGAGCCGGCGGGCCAGCTCGAACGCCTCGCTCCCCCAGGGAAACCAGTTCACCGGGTTGTGGGCGTGCTGCAGCAGGTAGGGGCTCGTTTCCAGGAACAGTCGGTTCGTGTAGGTGGCAAGGCCGTCGGGGCGCAGGTGCCGGGTACGCGGGCGGTAGGATTTCCCCCGTTGCCGGCGCATTTTTTCCAGCAGCTCCCGGGGGGGAGGGGGAAGCTCCTCGGTGCCTGGGAGCTCCGCGTAAAGGTTGGCAAGATCGTTTTCCATGATGGTATCTCCCGTGCCGGGCAGAAGGCAATGGGGGCAGCAATTGGCAGCTGCCGGCCAGATTCGATTATAACAGGCTTGGGTTATTTTTGAGCTTCGGCGTGCAGCGAGGGCGCCTTGAAGGTATAATTGGCAAGTGCTTTCTAATTTGTCACGTCAAGCAGGAAAGCGTGCGCGAGGTCGAAGGGGTACCGTGTCTTCATTAGCCAGAGTCGACAGCGTAACGGGAGAGCCGGCCCACGGCAGATTGCTGCGGGCCATTCCACTTTTCTCCTGCCTGGACCCTGCAGAGTTCAGCGAGGTGCTGCGCCGGATCGCAGAAAAACGCTTTCACAAGAACCAGGTTGTCCTCCTTGAGGAGGATACCGCGAACTTCATCTACATCGTCTACAGTGGCAAGGTCCGGGTGGTCCATCTCGGCAGCGACGGAAGCGAGCGGATTCTCGCCGTCCACAAGCGCGGCGACATCTTCGGTGAAATGGCCCTTCTGGACGCAAAGACCGCCCCGGCGACCGTGATCGCCATGGAAGACGCGGAGATCGGGCTTCTTTCCAAGGATAACTTTCAAAAACTGCTCCTCAAGAACGAGAAAGTCCTGCTCCAACTCGTTGCGATCCTCTGCCGGCGCCTGCGCGAGGCCCAACTTGTTCTTAAGGCGATTGCCTTGCCCGACGCCGAGCTGAGGCTGCGCTCGATTCTGAATCACCTGAGCCTCTTGCACGGCGTAAAGGATGACCGTGGGGTGGTGATCGCCCTGAGGCTCACCCACAAGGAGCTTGCCGGCTACACCTCCGTTTCCCGGGAGACGGTTACCAGGCTCCTGCACCGACTGACCGAGGAGGGTGATCTGGAGATGCTTGAAAACCGCACCATCCTGCTCAAACACGGCTTCCTCGACAAGTTGCAGCTCCTCTGAGATCCTTGCACGACTCCCGATCTCTACCTGTCCATATGCACGTCATTGTCATCGCGACCGGGCAGGCTTGCCTGCTGCGAACTGCCGTTATTGGGGTTGTAGTGCCGGCGCGTCCACGCTTCTCCAGGCGGTACGACCTGCGGCTCTGAAGCCTGACTGCTCCAGTATAATTTAGGCTTCTCGTGGTGACCGATGGCGGAATCTCGTTCAATTGAGACGGTTCCGGGCTAATTCTGTGCGCAGTTGTCCCTTGGCGGGCTTGACATGCTGAGCGCCAAAGTTATACTGTTCACTGGATTAGGTTCGGCTAATTCAGCACAGAGTGGAACACGGCTGAGTCGGGTATTCCGGTTGACACTATCTAAATCTCTCTTACCTGTCACCAGTCTGCTGGATCTGGACGATAAGGCGGCCGGTCAGCCGAGAGCAACTGGAAGTGGAGCGCCCTGTTAGGAATTGCCATGGTACAGCGGACGGACCTGCTGTTGGGGGACTGTCCTGAGTGAGGCAAATAATGGCACGAACAATATGGAAGAACAGATCTTGGTTGCGCAAATTCGCCTGGCATCGTCGCAACGGGAGTGTGGACTGTATTTCCCCGGATCATGGACTCTATCCCGAGGCCTATTTCCGCGAGAAGCTCATGCAGGAGAGAAAGAGGGCGGAGAGGTCGAACAAGCCGCTGGTGGTGATGATCATCGATGCGGAAAATATCTACAATCGCGAGGCTGCTGGGGCATTTACCGATTCACTGGGCGAAGGTCTGAATACCTGCGTCAGGGGGACCGACATCTGCGGCCTTCTCAAGGAAGACACGCTGATAGGGGTGATCCTCACCGAGGTCGAGCCGGAGAAGATCGAAACCGCGCAACTGACCGTGGCCAAGAAGACCAGGGAAAAACTAGCCGCGCTGCTAAGCGACGAGATGGTGAACCAGATAGTGATAACCTTTCGCATCTTCACTGCTTCCGGCGGCGGCAGCGCGCTCTTCGACATGACCTTCTATCCGGAACTGGCTGCGATGAGCGGTCGCACCAGGGCGGGAGAGATTGCCAAGCGCTCCCTCGATATCGTGGGAAGCATCACCGGCCTCATTATGTTTGCACCCTTCTTCGCCGTCCTGCCGCTCCTGATCAAGTTTAGCTCCAAGGGGCCGGTGTTCTTTCTACAGGACCGGATCGGCTGCAATGGCAGGAAATTCAAGTTCATCAAGTTCCGCTCCATGTACCTTGACAACGACGACGTCATTCACCGGGAGTACGTGAAAAAGCTGATCACGGGGACCCTAGCCGCAGACGCCCCCCCGGGGGTTTTCAAGATTCAGGGTGACCCGAGGGTGACCCCGCTCGGGAGGTACCTGAGGAAGTACAGCCTGGACGAGTTGCCGCAATTCATCAACGTGCTGAAAGGGGACATGTCCCTGGTGGGACCGCGTCCTCCGATCCGCTACGAGGTGGAAAATTACTGTGGCTGGCAGAGAAACCGGGTGATGGGGAAAAGGCCGGGCATCACGGGGCTTTGGCAGGTGACCGGCAGGAGCAGCACCTGTTTTGACGAGATGGTGCGGCTCGACCTGAGGTACCTGAGGGGCTGGTCGATCGCGCTGGACCTGAAAATACTGCTGCGCACCCCTCTGGCCGTGTTCAAATGCAATGGGGCCTACTAACCTTAACCACACCATGACAAGGGGCACGGACATGATCAACGTCGGCGTAGTCGGATACGGTTATTGGGGCCCGAATGTGGCGCGCAACTTCAATGGTACCCCGGGAGCCCGGGTGGTCGCCATCAGCGACGCGGACGAAGCTTCGCTCGCTCGCGCGGAGCAGAGCTATCCCGGGGTCCGGATGGAGCGGAACTGCGCACAGCTGGTGACGGCGTCCGATCTGGATGTCATCGCCATCGTCACGCCGGTCTCCTCCCATTTCGAGATCGCCAAGGCTGCGCTGTTAAACGGCAAGCACATCTTCGTCGAAAAGCCGTTCACCGCCTCGGTGGCCCAGGCGGAGGAACTGGTCGAGCTGGCAGAGAAGAAGCGTCTGAAAATCATGGTGGATCATACCTTTCTCTTTACCGGCGCGGTCAAAAAGATCAAGGAGCTGATAGACGATGGTGTGCTGGGTGAGCTTTACTACTTCGATTCCATCAGGGTAAACCTCGGCCTGTTCCAGAAGGATGTCAATGTCGTCTGGGATCTGGCCCCGCATGACCTATCGATCATGGACCATCTGATCGACAAGGAGCCGACCGCGGTCATGGCGACCGGCGTTGCACATTTCAACAACGCCCTGGAGGACGTGGCGTACGTCACCATCTATTTCCCCGGCAACGTGATCGCGCACCTCAACGTGAACTGGCTCTCCCCGGTAAAGATCCGGACCACGCTGATCGGCGGGCAGAAGAAGATGCTGGTATGGAACGACCTGGTAAACGACGAGAAGATCCGGGTATATGACAAGGGTGTGGAGGGGATGGAGGGGCTGATGGAATCCAAGGAAAAATCCTACGGGCTCAGGGTGAGCTACCGCAGCGGCGACATGTGGGCACCGAGGGTGAACCAGGTCGAGGCGCTCAAGGGAGAGGCGGCCTATTTCATCGACTGCATCAATAACGACCTGACCCCGAAAAACGACGGCAGGGCCGGGCTGCGGGTGGTCCGCATGCTCGAGGCGATCATAAAATCCTTGAAACTGGGGGGGACCCTGGTCCGTCTCTAGGGGCGGACGGCGGTCGACGCAAAAGGTGGCGCCAGGAGGGGCCGCGCAGGAGGAGGGCGCAATATGGACGCATATGTATCTATTTCTGACGATGTACGGCTCGGTGAAAACGTGCGGTTGGCGAAGTTCATCAACCTCTACGGCTGCAGCATCGGTGCAAACACCAAGGTGGGCGCCTTCGTGGAGGTGCAGAAGAACGCGTCGATCGGTAAAAACTGCAAGATCTCGAGCCATACCTTCATCTGCGAAGGTGTGGTCGTGGAGGACAACGTCTTCATCGGTCACAACGTGACCTTCATCAACGATCTCTACCCCAGGGCCACGACAGCCGGCGGGGAGCTGCAGACCGAAGCGGACTGGGCCTGCGGCAAAACGCTGGTGAAAACCGGGGCCTCGATCGGGTCGAGTTCCACACTGCTGTGCGGTGTTACCGTGGGGGAACACGCCATCGTCGGTGCAGGGAGCGTCGTGACCAAGGACGTACCGGCCTACAGTATCGTCGCCGGCGTTCCGGCGCGGGTGCTGCGCACCGTAGAAAAGGAGGTACGCGATGAAAGTGCCGTTTCTCAACCTTAGGGCACAGTATGATGCCATAGCGCAGGAAGTGGAGCATTCCCTCAGGGAGGTGCTCGGAAGCTGTGCCTTTTCCGGGGGACCATTCGTCGAGCGTTTTGAGGGGGAATTTGCCTCCTACTGCGGCGCTAGCCATGCGGTTGGGGTCGGCAGCGGCACGGATGCGCTCTGGCTCGCCCTGGTCGCGCTCGGGGTGAAAACGGGTGACGAGGTGATCACCGCACCCAACAGCTTCATTGCCACGGCGGAAGCAGTTTCTCTGACGGGTGCTGAGCCGGTTTTCGTGGATGTGGAGGAGGGCAGTTTCACCATGGATCCGGCACTCCTGGAACGGGCGATAACCCCGCGCACCAAGGCGATCATCCCGGTGCATCTGTTCGGACAGACCGCGGACATGGACCCCATCCTCGCCATTGCACGCAGGCACGGCATAGCTGTGCTCGAGGACGCCTGCCAGGCCCATGGTGCCGAGTACAAGGGGAGGCGGGCGGGCTCCCTTGGGGACGCCGGCTGCTTCAGCTTTTATCCGGGGAAGAACCTGGGCGCCTACGGTGAGGCGGGGTGCGTGGTCACGAGTGATCAGCAACTGGCCGACAGGATCAGGATGCTGCGCGATCACGGTCAGTCTCGCAAGTATTACCACGAGGTGGTGGGTACCAATGGCCGGATGGACGGGATACAGGGGGCAGTTTTGAGCGTGAAGCTCAAGTACCTCAATGCCTGGAATGCTGCGCGCCGGCTCCACGCCGCCTCCTACGAACGATTGCTCAAAGACGTTGCCTGCGTCACGGCACCCAGGGAGATGACCTACGCCCGGCATGTCTACCATGTGTACGCGGTCCGGTCCGGCGGCAGGGAAGGGCTGATCGATGCGCTGGCGGCAAGCGGTATTGCCTGTGGGGTGCATTATCCAGTCCCGATCCATCTGCAGCGCGCCTACGCTTCCCGGGGCGAAGAGGCCGGGAGTTTCCCCGTGGCCGAGCGCTGCGCGCAGGAATTCGTCTCCCTTCCGATGTTCCCCGAACTGTCCGCGGAGCAGATCGACTACGTCGGCAGCGAACTGATGCGTCTGGCCGGAGCGCAGAGTCGCACCAGTTGACCGGACCGGCAGCAAAAGTGGGTGAAGCTGTCTGAGAGCGCGGACTGGAACCGGAACCCGGTAAAGCCGGATCTGAAGATCTACTAGGGATTTACTCGGGAAGCTGCCTGATCGAATCCATCAAGGCAACCGGATAGCTGGCCCGCAGGCCTATGGGGTGAACAGCAAAAGGACGCTGCTGCACGATCAAGGACGGTCGCCCAGGCCGCACCACGAGATGATGGAAAGGTCGTACGAGTAAGGGGGCCTGTTTTGAGAGAAACGCTTGAGAATCCCGATGCCCGCCATGTCGAACTTACCGGGGAGAGGATCGCCTGCCTCGGCGACAAACTGGGGGGGCAGGCAGGAGCGCCGAGTTGGCGCCAGATGACCGGGCCGGCCGCAGAGGTTGCGGTGGTGAACCCGCTCAACTGTCCTGAATGGAACGAGATGCTCCTTGGCTGCGGCCATGGCACCATCTTCCATTCGGCGAACTGGGCCCGGTTGCTCGCAGAGAGTTACGGCTATCACCCCGCCTATTTCACTCTTTCCAGGCAAGGTGCCCTCGCCGGCTGCCTGCCCCTGATGGAGGTGAACAGCGTGCTGACCGGACGGCGCGGAGTCAGCCTGAGCTTTTCCGATTACTGCGGGTCCATAGTCGAGGGACCCGCAGACTTTCAGCTGCTTTTCGACAGCATCCTTGAACTCGGCCGCAGGAGCGGTTGGCGCCACGTGGAGTTCAGGGGGGAGGAATCCCTCGCAGCAGAGCGGCCGGCCAGTTCCTATGCCCACCATCTGCTGGAACTCTCAGGCGACGAGCGGCTGATGCACTCCCGCCTCAGGGAGAGTACCGCGAGGAACATACGGAAGGCAGTGAAGGAGGGGGTTACCGTGGAAATCTGCCGTTCACTGCAAGGTGTGCGCGATTTTTACCGGCTCCACTGCCTGACGCGCAGGCGCCATGGCCTCCCGCCACAACCGGGCCGCTTCTTTGACAAACTGCACGAACATGTCATTTCTCAGGGGCTCGGCTTCACCGCCCTGGCGCGAAAAGGTCAGACGACCGTTGCCGGAGTCATCTGCCTGCATTTCGGCTGCAGCGCCCTCTACAAATACGGGGCATCCGACGCGGCATTCCAGCATCTGCGCGCCAACAACCTGGTGCTGTGGGAGGCGATAAAGTACTGTGCACGGGAGGGCTTCCGCACCTTCAGTCTAGGGAGGACCGACCTGGACAACGAAGGGTTGCTGACCTTCAAGGACGGCTGGGGCGGAAACCGGTCGGTCCTTAACTATCACAGGTATGAATTTGCCAGTAACGGCTTTGTCTGCGACCACGAGCGGAACCTCGAGGTTTACAAGAATGTGCTCAAAAAATTGCCGATTGACGTCCTCAAGATGCTCGGAAAACTTGCGTACCGGCATATTGGGTGACGACGGAACCGCCGGCCGATAAGCCGACCAGGTCGGCCGAGGGGATGGCGGGAATTTGCAGCGATGATGGACATCCGAACGGAAAGTGGTAGAAATTAGACAAATGGCATTTGGTCTTGTCCGTATGCTCGTTGGTGCCGGAAAAGGGGGTCCCGTTGCAATGGGACAAAGAAGGGAGATGACCATGAATACCTTTAAGATCATCTGGCTCATTACCTTGATTCTCATGGTGGGGTGCTCCTCCTCGTTGCCGGGAAGGGCAGGCTTGTCGCAGTCGCCTACCGCCTCTGCCAAGGAATACCGGATCCAGCCGGGGGACCTGCTGGATATCAAGCTTTTCTATAATCCGGAGCTGAATGAGTCGCTGACCGTGCGGCCAGATGGCCGGATTACGCTGCAACTTGTCAATGATATCGTTGCTGCCGGACGGACTCCGGCGGAACTTACGGCGGTTTTGACGAAGGCCTATGCTGGCGAACTTCGCAATCCCAAAGTGGCCGTCATTGTCCGCACCTCCGTAGCTGACAGGGTTTTTGTTGACGGTGAAGTCAACAAAGCCGGCCTGGTACCCTTGAGCGGTCCGACGACCATTCTGCAAGCAATATCACAGGCAGGCGGGATGAAGGAATCGGCAAAGACTGGTGAAGTTGTTTTGCTGCGAAAGACTGAAGATAACAAGATGAACGCATTTCGGATAAATCTGGAAGAGGCCATGAAAGGCACAGGCGTAGACCAGGACCTTTACCTCAAGCCCAATGATATCGTATTTGTACCTAAATCAGGAATAGCTGAACTGAATACATGGATAGATCTGTATTTAAGAAAAAATATGCCAATACCACTTGGGGTGAGCTTAGGCACAATCAGATAATAGAATCATAGAATATTAAGAAAACGCTGAAAAAATATTGGTGTGAGGCAAATTATGAGCGTATACAATGTTCTAACGGTCCTGTTTAAATATAAAAAAAAGATAATTCTTATTTTTATGACAGCATCCATAGCTGTAACGGTAGTTACATTTTTACTGGATTCTGTTTACCAGGCTAAAAGCACTCTGCTTGTAAAAGCGTTGAAACAAGACGAGTCGCATCCTGGAATAAGTGCGAGTACTAGTGATTTAAGGTTGGTGGCAGTTAGCCAGGAGGAAATGGTTAATACGGAAATCCAGATACTGACGGGACGTGAACTGGCAGAAAGGGTGATTAGTACTCTGAAGCTGGAAACCATATACCCGGATCTTGTCTCGACAAAAGATCCGAATCTTTGGGACACTGCGATGCAGTTCTCCAGAGAACTGAAAAAAAAGGTCATAAAGGTCATCAATGCCCTGAAAAAGGGAAACCCGGACCTCACGACGCCAGCAGGAGATCCGATTATGGACAAGGCGGTAAAGGCGTTCGGTGCCTCCCTTACAGTTAATGGAATAAGGAAATCAAATGTAGTCGAGGTGGTTTTTGAGCACAAGGATCCGAAGATAGCAGCCAGGGCCGTTAACCTGCTGGTGGAGATGTTTAAGGAAAAGCATGTCGCTGTGCACAGCGATCCGCAATCATCATTCATTGGGACACAGTTCGCCTCCTTCGAGAACAAGCTAAAGGAGTCGGAAAGGAGCCTGCAGGACTTTCAGCAAACAAACAATGCTTTTTCTCTCGAGGAGCAGAGGAGCCTTCTCCTTAAACAGCGCACGGATCTGGACACGATATTCAAGACTGCGTCTAACAACGTGAGAGAACTTAGGAACAAGATATCTTCAACAAAAGGACAATTAAAATATATCACTAACAACAATACCCGATATACCGGGAGCAACAGGGATGAAATAATAATAGGCGCTAAATCAAAATTGCTGGAACTGCAATTAAAAGAAGAAGAACTTTCCAAAAAATATACCGGGACCAACAGGCTGGTTGTAGATGCCAAAAATGATGTGGCACTTGTTGACAAGTTTCTGAAGGAACAGGAAGAAGGTATAACTGGAAAAGTCAAGACAGGCAATCCGGTCTACCAGAGCATTGAAACGGATCTGTTTAGAGCTGAGGGGGAGTTGAATTCACAAATAGCAAGAACTGACGCCGTGAAAAATCAATTAAAACAGCTGGATATGGAAATAGCACAGCTTGACATGAGTGAAAACAAGATTCAAAACCTGCGGCGTGAGATTGCAATCAACGAGAAAAACTACAAGACCTATGCAGACAGGCAGGAAGACGCACGTATTTCCGAGGCAATGAATAGGCTAAAGTTGTCAAACATCAGTGTTATTCAGACTGCCGTGACTCCGGTCGATCCAGTGAAACCGAAAAAATTAATCAATATGGCTGTGGGGGCTTTTCTCGGCATCCTTTCAGGCCTCGCCTTTGCATTCGTATCGGAAAATATCACCCAGACCTTTTTGGATCCCGAAAGCGTCGAGAAGTACCTCGATCTGCCGGTTCTGCTCACGGTTCCCCATAAAGAGGTCTAAAGGTTATGTATCTGAACTTTTTCAATCTTAAAAAAGAACCTTTCCAGATAACGCCGGACCCCTCTTTTTTGTACCTGAGCCCAGGGCATAAGGAAGCATTAGCGTCCATTATTTATGGCGTGGAAAAGAAGAAAGGTTTTGTACTGATAGTCGGTGCGGTGGGTGTCGGCAAAACTACCATTCTCAGGGCATACCTCGAGAAGACTGATAAAGAGCGACTGAGAACTATCTATTTGTTCAATGCAAATATCTCATACTACAACCTCTTGAAATTCATATTCAGAGAGCTCGGCATAGCATCTGAATCAGACGAAATATGTGAAATGGTGAATCAACTCCATCAGGTTCTTATAAACGAATACAGGGAAGGTAGAAATGTCTTGCTTCTCATAGATGAAGCCCAGAATATGCCGGTTGATACGTTGGAAAATCTTCGTATGCTCTCGAACCTCGAAACTGCAACTGAGAAGCTTATACAGATTGTATTCAGTGCGCAGCCAGAATTTGAAAAAACATTGAATCTTGAAGAGCTGAAGCAGCTAAAGCAGCGTGTTGCTGTGAAAGCAATCATTTCTCCTTTAAACAGGGAAGAGGGCCTCATATACATTCATCATCGTTTGAAAAGGGCTGCGGACAAGGAGTCTGTTATTTTCACCCCGTACGCATTAAAGGAGATTGTCAGGAATGCGAAAGGCATTCCCCGCGTTATCAATGTGCTGTGCGACAATAGCCTTATTACCGCATTCGGATACGGCAAGAAAAAGGTCGGTCTTGGGGTTGTCAGGGAGATCGCTCACGATTTCGGCATGCAGAGGCCCTTATTTGTACGGTGGCGCTTGAAATTTTTGATTGTGACTCTGATTGCAATAGGTGCCTATTTGGGCTGTAACGAAAAGGAGGTACCGGTCGGAGGAAAGCCCGACCTGCCTAGGATGGCTATCAAAATCCCGCCGCGTGCGCATACTGACCCCACTGCTGACAAGGTCAAAGTCGTTCCGGTCGACGAAAAAGCATTTGTCAACAGAGTGGTCGAAAAGGGAGATACCCTGGCAAAACTCATCAAGGAAGTATACGGGCATGTGGATTCCAAAATGATACGATTGGTTAAAAAAGCCAATCCACACATTAATAACGAGAATCTGATCATAGAAGGAGGTCGTATAGCTTTTCCGGTCAAACAAGCCAACTGACGTATCAGGAATTGTCGAGGGGGGCCTTTCTTCCGGTCAAACAGGTGACTAATATGAGCAACATATATGAAGCACTAGAGCAAGCCTGTCGTGAGAAAACAAGTTCGGGCGTAAAGCCAGAACTTTCCTTGCATACGGATGTCGCCCGGGGCATTTCGCTAAACTCCGAAATGGCGTATTTGCACAGCCAGGTTGAGTTTCTCCTCACGAACAACTCTAATAAACTGATCCAATTCATGGGGGCCCGGCGGGGTGAGGGGGTGTCGACGATCGTTCGCGAATTTGCAAAAGTTGCGGTCGAAAGACACGGCAAGTCTGTTCTGATCCTGGACGCTGCCTACCAGGATCCCGCAAGGAAGATCAATATCAACGTTACCTGCGAGTATGGTTGGCTGGATCTCATGGAGGAAGGAGAACTGATTGACAAGGCCTTTTTCAGAATCGGGAACTCGAATTTGTATTTTGCACCGGTCTCGATTCAAGCGTCATTGGTGCCTCCCGTCAAAGACCTGTCCATGACAGTAAACCTTTGGAATAAACTGAAAGATAGGTTTGATCTAATCATCATCGACTCCTCCTCCGATGCTAATATCACGGAAAGCATTGCCATGTCTCGTAATGTGGATGGGGTTGTACTGGTTCTGGAGGCTGAAAAGACCAGGCGTGAGGTGGCAAAGAATATTAAGAACAAGATTCTAGCCAATGGAGGGTCCATTATAGGCGTAGTTCTTAATAAACGTCGTTATTATATACCGGACTTTCTGTATAGGAAATTGTAGATGTGGTGTGCAGTTAGTCGCCACGGGTTCAACACCTTTGCTGCTCGCCGCTGCAATTAATGCTTTTTGCTTGGCATGAAATTTCATAAAAAGCTATTCGCAATTAACTTTATTGTGAAGAGGTAATGTAATGAATAAGCGCAAAAAGAAAATATGGGTTGATATGGACAATTCACCCCATGTTCCTTTTTTCAAGCCGATAATTGAAGAACTTATCAATAGGGGATATCAGGTAATGCTGACAGCAAGAGACTGTTATCAGGTCTGCAAGCTTGCAGACCTTTACAGTATGGACTATCAGCGGATTGGCATACATTATGGAAGTCATAAAATCGTTAAAGGGATAGGTCTACTATACAGGGCAGCACAGCTTGCGCCTTCTGTGATGAAAGGAAGACCAGATCTTGCACTTTCTCATGGTTCACGTTCTCAGATGATACTGTCGTCGTTGCTGCGAATACCGACAGTGATGATGACCGATTATGAACACGCAAAGGGAATTCCTTTTTTCCGGCCCGATTGGCTAATTATTCCGGAGGTTTTACCCGGTGATTTCCTGGCCGGCAGTCCCATCAAGATCAGACGTTATTCGGGCATAAAAGAAGATGTTTATGTGCCGAACTTTAAGCCTGAAATTGGTATCCTTGATCAACTTGGCATCGATTCGAAAAACGTGGTCGTCACTGTCCGTCCTCCCGCAACCGAGGCACACTATTTCAGGCCCGAAAGCCTGCAGCTGTTTAATGCGGTGATGGACTGGCTGGGCTCTGAAGAGCAAGTCCGCATGATTCTGTTGCCGCGCAACGAGCACCAGGCTGCATATGTCAGGGCGAAATGGCCCGGGCTGTTCTTGACCGGTAAGGTTGTCATCCCCGCACAGGTCGTCGAAGGTCTCAACCTGATCTGGTTTTCAGACCTCGTAATTAGTGGCGGAGGTACGATGAATCGCGAAGCCGCTGCCCTGGGAGTCCCTGTTTACAGCATCTTTCGCGGTGATCTTGGTTCGATTGACCAACATCTGTCCGATTGCGGTCGGTTAACGCTTGTGAAAAATGTTGAAGAGATGCGAACAAAGGTAGTCCTTATGAAAAGGGATCGCTCAAAAGCCATGGGGGATGTGAGCCGTCCCGCTCTTCAGCAGATAGTCGACAACGTGCAGGCGATCCTTGAGGGATTATGAGTGGCCTTGAAGAATTGAGAGCTGGGATAATGACAGGCACAAGTCCGGACTTGATGGAAATTGAGGTTCATCTGCGCCACCTAGGACAGAACGGGAAATCGGGTGCCGGCATTGAATTTTTACGGCTTATGCCTGGCCGCATTATGGCATGAAACGTATTGGTGCTCCTCGCCGGGCTGACCTCCCCGGACTGCGAATATAATGACGAGGTCGCTGGCCTCAAGGAACTAAGCGGTCATGAGAGAACTTAATCTGAATGATGATCACAATTTTAGAAACAGAATTCCCCTCGCGGAGTTGCTGGATTACTGCAAAAAAAATAACTGGGCGGGTTTCGACCCATATGATGCATTGAACAGCCGCATTTACCTCGCGACCCCATTAAAAGAGAGCAAAATTTGCAGAATCGCACTAATGCAAATCATGAAACGTCTGCCGATCAATTTAAGACCGCTTTTTTTGGTGGACAAGCAGCAAAATGCAAAGGCGATAGCATTGTTCCTCACAGCATTTGTGAAGCTATCGAGGCTCGGGTTACTCGACCAAAAGAACTTGATCGGCAAAATGGCAGAAATTCTGAAAGCCCTGCGGTCGCAGGACACTCCCTATTATTGCTGGGGCTATAGTTTCCCATGGCAGACGCGGGGCGACCTAGTTCCACGGGGGGCTGCCAATCTTGTTTGTACTTCCTTTGTTGCTAACGCACTGCTGGATGCATACGAAGAAAGCCGCGAATCACATTATCTCAGCATGGCAGTAAGCTCTGCAGAGTACATCTTGAACGAACTCTATTGGACCGAGGGGGACTCTATTGCCGGATTCGCCTATCCCGTACCTGCATCGCGAGTACGAGTCCACAACGCCAACTTCTTGGGGGCGGCCCTATTTCTCAGGATCAACAAGCTTAGTGGTGAAAAAAAGTTCATCGAACCGGCGCTAAAGGCTGCGCGATACTCTGCCAATAAGCAGCACGAGGATGGATCGTGGGACTATGGAGAGTTGTCCACACAACGATGGATCGACAATTTCCACACGGGATACAATCTATGTGCCTTGCGGACTATTAGCCAATGTGCCGGGACAGAAGAATTTGAGCCCCATCTCCGTCGCGGGTTCGAGTTTTATCGAGGGCACTTTTTCAGAGAGGACGGTGCCCCCAAGTATTTCCATAATCGTACATATCCTATCGATATCCATAGTGTGGCACAAAGCATCCTCACACTACTGGACCTGAAGGACATGGACGAGGGGAATGTTAAGCTTGCGCATTCAGTTTTAGATTGGGCCGTTAATAATATGTGGGATGAACAAGGGTACTTTTACTTTCAGATTCTCCCTCATTATAAAAATAAGATCCCATATATGAGATGGTCACAGGCCTGGATGCTGTTAGCTCTATCCACCATCGCTGAAAACGTGAAGAAAGATGCTCAAAACAAATATGAATTCTCTGGAATTGAGACGTCGTAATGGAAAATAATAATAACATTACCCACAATCCCAATACCACTTACAAGCGAATCCTAAAATCAACCTTCATCATGGGAGGGTCGTCTGTAATCACAACTCTCCTGGGAATTGTGCGCATCAAAATCATTGCTTTACTCCTTGGACCTTCGGGAATGGGATTGACCGGAATTTACGTGACAATAACAAGTTTAGTGAACACTATTTCCGGGATGGGGATTCGTGAAAGCGGTGTGCGGCAAATTGCAGAGGCTTCCGGCACAGAGGATTATCATAGAATTTCGCTAACGGTTGCCAGTATACGACGAGCAGCCCTACTCTCCGGATTAGCCGGTTTGTGTTTGTTGCTTTTATTGAGCGGTAACGTTAGTCGACTGACGTTTGGAAATTCCGAACATACAAATGATATCGCTTTACTTTCATTGGCAACATTCTTTGGTGCTGTTTCAGGAGGACAAACAGCACTTATTCAGGGCATGCGGCGAATCAGCGATCTGGCAAAGTTAAGCATAATAGGCGCCCTTATGGGCACTATTTTTAGTATCCCGATTATATATTTTTTCAGGGAAAGAGGTGTTGCCTTTTATCTTCTTGTTGTCGCTGCGACGGGGATACTAACCTCGTGGTGGTATAGCCGCAGAATAGAGGTGCCTGATGCCATAATGGGTTGGAAAGATGCTTTATCGAAGGCCAGGCCGTTATTGAAACTTGGGTTGGCACTCATGCTCGGTGCAGTCATGACACCCTGCACTCAATATTTACTGCGGACTCTTATCGTTCGACATGATGGGCTAAGCGCCGCAGGCGTATATCACGCATCAACAACTTTATCGGTAATATATGTTCACATCATATTGAATGCCATGATTACTGATTTTTATCCACGGCTCTCCGCAGTGGCTCACGATAACATTTCTTGCAAATCACTCGTAAACGACCAGGTAGAGGTCGGCCTTTTGCTCGTAGTTCCGGGCATCCTGGCAATAATGACATTTACCCCATTTATTATTACCATCTTCTATTCGTCCCAATTCATAGCAGCTGTTGATATATTAAGATGGCAAATACTAGGTGTAGTCCTTCAAGTAGTTACATGGCCGATGGGGTTTATGCTTAGGGCGAAAGGAAACGGAAAACTTTTTTTCTACACAGAGTTGTTCGCCAATAGTGTGAATTTGAGTCTTTCATGGCTAGGTATAACCTACTTTGGACTGGTAGGGGTTGGGATGGCTTATTTTGGGATGAATCTTTCCTATCTAATTGTTATTTATTTGATTGTTCGGAAAAATTACGATTTTCGCCTTTCATCGATAAACCTTCGGCTGTTATCAATATGTATTCTTGTAACCGGAATCGTTTTTATAACCCCTCAATATTTATCAAAGGGCTTGTATTTGATCCTTAATACGGGCATTGCCCTATTCGTCGGGATCTATTCGATCAAAACAATTATTGATAAGTCTGACAGTGGGATGGTGTCAGGTTTCTTGCTCAAGGTAAAAACCCGCTTTAGCTTCTAATCGGGATGCCGGTGATTGATGGGGAGGCAAGCGCTATGGGAGAGTTGGTATCCATCCTGATACCCGCTTACAATGCGGAAAGATGGATAAATGAGACAATTAAGTCGGCCTTGGGCCAGACATGGCCAAATTGTGAGATAATTGTTGTCGATGACGGATCCACTGATAATACTTATGATATTGCGAGAGGGTATCAATCAAAATCAGTGAAAGTTATTCGGCAGGAAAATATGGGAGCTAGTGTTGCGAGAAATACAGCGATCTCACTTGCTCAGGGCGATTATATTCAGTGGCTTGATGCGGATGATCTGATAGCTGCAGATAAAATATCTCTACAATTGGAAGAGGGAAATAATGTCAAAAATTCATTGATATTGCTTTCTTCGTCCTTTGGAACCTTTTTTTATCGTCAAGAGAAAGCGAAATTCATTCCAACTGCTCTATGGAAAGACCTGCTCCCCGTAGAATGGCTTTTAACGAGATTTGCCGACAGAGTCTGGATGAATCCTGCCGTATGGCTTGTGAGCCGACGGTTAACAGAGCAGGTCGGATCTTGGGATGAGAGGCTAACCTTAAACGATGATGGAGAATATTTCGCCCGAGTCGTGGCTGCCTGCGAAGCAGTAAAATTTATACCGGAAGCGAAAAGCTATTACAGGCAGGCCAATGCCAAAAGTCTCAGTAAGACTCAAACGCACAAAGCAAGTGAATCGTTATTCTTGTCGCTTAAACTGAGTTACGGATACCTGCTAGCATTAGAAGAAAGTGAAAGAACGAGAGCTGCAGTATTGGGTCACTTGCAAAACTGCCTTATATTGTTCTATCCAGAGGAGCATGAAATACTAGCTAAAGCCGATGAATTTGCCAGTGATCTTCGTGGTAACCTCTCTAAGCCCGAATTGAAAAGCAAGTATTTTGTCGTCAGGAAAATATTCGGATGGAATACGGCAAAAAGACTGGCTATTACGCTGCCAAAGTTGAAAAAGAGAGTGTTCGGAAATTATGATAGATTGATGTTTTTTTTTGAAGAATGAGTGCCCTGTTATTTTCCGTGGTGCTGGCCGGTGGACTCCCCATAGTTTGAGTGTTTGTTAAACTGAAAAAACTTCCTTAACCATGCGCCGATTTCCAAAGTTCACAGAAAAGGAGACTTTCAATGGACAGCGCGCAGAATTTGAATCATGCAATGGGAATCAAGGTATCATTTAATGTGGATGCCAAGGTGCCGGCAAATTTTCTTTTGCGGCCAACTGTGTGAGCATCTGGGAACTCTGCTGAGAATCTTGCGAGGCAAAGGATCTGCGAGATTCGGGGAATCTGAGTTCGGTTTTCTTGCATTTTCAGATCTTGATTCCGTCAAAGCACTCGCTAGCAATGCCATAGATTACATCAAGGGCTAAAGTGCAACTAGAATCGTCGTTGGGTACCACAAGAATTTCCTGTGTCAGAGTTTCCTGGCACGAGGGTGCTTTATTTGCACTGTCGGTGCCCGATGAGAAGGTGTGCTCGTCTACATACAGAAATCAGTCAGAGTAAGAAAACGCCCCTTATCAGACCCTAAATAGTGCCACATATTGGTGGCAATGGTTTTAGAACCCGCTTTGAGATGTTCATTTTTTAGGCTCCCGCTTTGCCTGGTATCCGACCCTCTTCATCAGGGAGATCCAGGAAAGAAAGGATGATTCGAACTTGAAAGCGATCGGCATATTTGATTCTGGAGTTGGCGGGCTCACCGTTCTGAACGAGATCGTCAAGGCTCTTCCCCATGAAGACACAGCCTATCTCGGAGATACGGCCCGGATTCCCTACGGGACGAAATCGCCGGAGACCGTCACTCGCTACGCCCAGCAGATCACTTCGTTTCTCGTGAGGCGAGAAATCAAGCTTCTCGTGGTTGCGTGCAATACGGCATCTGCCGTCTCTCTTGAGGTCCTCAAGTCAAAGTTCCCCATCCCGATCGTTGGGGTTATTGAGCCTGGAGCTCGGCGCGCCGCCGCGGCAACAAAAAACGGGAGGGTCGGGGTTATCGGGACCGAAGGAACCATCAGGAGTAACGCCTACGTAAGGGCCATCAAGAGGATAAACCCAGCGATCGAAGTAGTCTCTCGCGCCTGCCCTCTCTTCGTTCCCCTCGCGGAGGAGGGCTGGGTGGACAACGAGGTAGCCCGGCTCGCTGCCTGGATGTATCTCCATGAGCTCAGGGAGGAGGGCGTGGATACGCTAGTACTCGGTTGCACTCACTATCCCCTCCTGAAAGGGATAATCTCCGAAGTCATGGGGGATGGTGTGGTCCTAGTGGATTCGGGCGAGGAGACCGCTCGCACCATCGTGGGACTACTTCGGGTGCGCGGGATGCTCCGACTCTCCTCGGAGAAAGGGCGCCACCATTACTTCGTCACCGACGTGCCGACCGGTTTTATCAAGGTCGCCAACCGTTTTCTAGTGGAACGGCTGGAGAACGTCTGTCAGGTAAGCGTCGAAGACGACACAAAGGGTGATCAGTTGACATAACGAATATTCGGCCTGAGGAAGGTGTCTCTCTTTTAGCCCGCGTGTTGTTTTGTCACTGTCCTCCTCAATGCTCACTGGCTGATGACAAAACGGGAGTGGCTTAATCAAGCTCAAGCTTTTGCGTGAGGTGAGATGATGCAAAATGGTGCGAAACAATCGACAGCAGCAGGTGTAGAGATAAGGGCTACCCTTCCTGCATATGTTCTGATAACCCCTGCGCGGAACGAGGCAGCATATATCGAGCTGACCCTGGATTCAATGATTAAGCAGACGGTCCTGCCGCTTAAATGGGTGATTGTCAGTGATGGTTCAACTGACGGCACCGATGAAATTGTGAAAAAATATACAGCTGAGCATAAGTGGATCGAATTCGTGCGAATTCTTGAGCGCTCCGAACGTCATTTCGCAGGCAAGGTCCAAGCCTTCAATGCCGGATATGCAAGGGTAAAGGATCTGAAGTTTCAGCTCATAGGAAACCTTGACGCTGATATATCATTTGGAGAGGACCATTTTCATTTTATACTCACCAAATTCGATGAGGATTCTTTACTGGGGGTTGCTGGAACAGCATTTATTGAAGGTAGTTCTGTTTCATATAACTATGACATTGTTGACATTGCGCACGTTTCAGGACAATGCCAAATATTCAGGCGTGAGTGCTTTGAGGAAATCGGTGGATATGTCCCTATCAAGGGGGGGGGGGTAGACTGGACCGCTGTAACCACTGCCCGCATGAAGGGATGGAAAACGAGGACCTTCCCTGAAAGATCTTTTTATCATCATAGGAAAATGGGGACCGGCAAGAGTACGCTTCTCGTGTCACGTTTCAGATACGGAAAACAGGATTACTATTTGGGAGGGCATCCATTGTGGGAGGTTTGTAGAAGTGTATACCAAATGAAAAACAAACCTTACATTGTGGGAGGGTTGTTGCTGTTTCTGGGATATCTCTGGGGACTGCTGAGAAGGATAGAGCGTCCCATATCGGATGAACTAGTAGCATTCCGTCAAAAAGAGCAGAAACTGCGATTGAAAAAAATATTACTGGGTAAATTCAACATAAATGCCTTGTGGAATATGAGAACAAAGGTATGAATGCTGAACACATAGACATCTGCGTATGCATCTGCACCTTCAAAAGGCCTTTTCTATTGCAGTTGTTGCTGAGAGAAATCGTTAAACAGGAAACCGAAGGATTGTTCACGTTTTCTGTTGTCATAGTCGACAATGATATTCTCCAATCTGCGCGGCAGGTCGCGACCGCGTTTGCTGCCACCTCTCCCCTCCCCGTTGTATATGGCGTTGAGGCCGAAAAGAACATCGCGTTGGCGCGGAACAGGGCACTGAAGTGCACCCGGACAGAATACGTCGCATTCATAGATGACGATGAAGTTCCAGATAAAGCATGGCTATGTAATCTTTTCAAAGCCTGCAAGGCGTACGGAGTGGATGGTGTTCTTGGACCTGTGAAGCCTTATTTCGAACATGAGCCGCCCAAATGGGTGCTGCAGGGGAAATTCTTTGACAGACCGACACATGCTTCAGGATACAACCTCGACTGGCCAGAGATGCGCACAGGAAACGTACTTTTCAAGAGAGAGATCTTGGACGGACTCGGTGACGCATTCGGCCCTGAATTCGGCACCGGTGGTGAGGATGTGGACTTCTTCAGAAGAATGATACAAAAAGGTAAAGTATTCGTTTGGTGCGATGAAGCGATAGTCTCAGAGTTGGTTCCGCAATCACGTTGCAGATGCAGCTATCTCATGCGTCGAGCGCTAAACCGGGGCAGCAATTTCCCAAAGCGCTCAACTCATCCTACGTTAAGCTTCTTAGAATCTGTTGTTGCGATACCGCTTTATACGCTAGCCTTGCCTATACTGACAATCTTTGGAAAACACTTGCTTGTCAAGTACCTGATTAAGTTATGCGATCATTCCAGCCGCATCCTGGCTTACCTCGGATGGGAGGTGCAACGAGAAAGAGCGGAGTGAGCTAGCAGCACTCATGTGCTTTGCAAAGATGTTCACTGGATGGAGGAACCTCCTCATGCTTTCACTGTTAGCATTATTCGGCAATATTCTTTTGGTCGCGTGGCTTCTTGCCCGAGATCGGAAATTGTACCCAATGCCGTCCAAGGCGTCATGGCTTGCGCTACTATGGATCTTGATCATCGGCTCGAGGTATATCTCGGCATGGTTTGGCGTCGGTACGGAGCTGGACTCCCCGGATGATCTATTGGAAGGGAGCCTGCTGGACCGGAATATCTTCCTCGTTCTTATCATTTGCGGAGCGGTGACCCTGTTTTTTCACCGACCAGTATGGGGCGCAATCTTAAAATCTAATCGCTGGTTTTTAGCCTTCTTTGTCTATTGTGGCATAAGTATTATGTGGTCTGATTATCCTTTTGTGAGTTTGAAAAGATATACAAAAGAGATAGGCAACGTAATCATGGCCTTGATTATTCTCACAGAGAAGGACCCGGTTCAGGCAATCAGAGCTATCTTTGCCCGATACGTGCATTTGGTCATCCCTTTTTCCATAGTACTTATATATTGTTTTCCCAGTATTGGTACTTATTATGACGCTAGCCTGCTACTTTCATACTGTGGAGTCGCCACAAATAAGAATAAACTTGGGGTTATAACTTTCGTTTCTGGCCTGTTCCTCGTTTGGGAATTGATCCATATTGGGGGGGCAGATGGCAAAAAGCCCGATTGGCCTAAATTATATAGCGGCTGCGCGCTCCTGCTGATGGTAGTGTGGCTGACCTATATAGCGCACTCTGCGACAGCGCTTGTATGTATAATTGTTGGAACTGGGATGCTTTTCCTTATGAAGTTTCCTTTTTTTGTGAGGAACGTCGGCTACTTAGGCATATACAGCCTGATGCTGGCTGTCTCGATGATATTGCTGCTGTACAGTTTTCCAAATATAATTGATGCCGTCCCTGAAATGATGGGGAGGGACAAGACTTTGACCGGACGAACCGACTTGTGGATAGACTTATTGAGGGAACCCATAAACCCTATTCTTGGAACAGGGTATCAGAGCTTCTGGTTGGGGACTCGAACTGATGACCTTTGGGATAAATATCTGTTCCATCCGACTCAAGCGCATAATGGATACCTGGAAACGTACTTGAACGGCGGGTTGGTCGGAGTCGGTCTGCTTTTTGCTATGATTGTGGCTACTGCCAGCAAATTAAAGAAAGTGCTGCTCCTGGAAAAAAGTTTCGGTATTCTTCTGATCGTATTTATCCTGACAGCCGTACTCTATAACTGTACAGAAGCAATGATTAGCAGGCTCAGCCTCTTGTGGTTTGTCATATGCATTGCTGCCTTGTATTCTCCAGCTCATCACAGTGTTGCCGCTGGGATTGATAAAAACCCTGAGAAGAAAGGAATCCGGTTTCCGAACAGCCGGTAAAAAAACCCGTATACCTTGCCACATCAGCTGTCACGATAATCATGCTCACTCAACATGCCGAGGATTTCATCATGGATAGGCAAAAATTCTCATATAGGAAACAGTATGTGCTGGGCTCAAAATACATCGACGGGTTTATGTCTTGGCAACGCATTGAAATTGGGGACGGTTACTATTTAACTGCACACCCAGAATTGGAAGTTACAAAAGTAGCTCTTGACGGCAGCTATATGTTTTTATTGGGTTATATCCTAGACCCCAATAATACTAGAGATACTAATTCACAGGTCATACAAAAAGTGATTGCAAAGGTAAAGGCACCGGATGATGTTTTCGGTCAACTTGCCGAAAAATGCGGGAGATATGTCCTGATTGTGAAGACCGACAAGGAGCTTAGGATTTTCAGTGACGCCGCAGGCATGCGTCAGATATTTTATTACACAGATGCTGCTGACAAATTTTGGTGTGCCTCACAGCCGCATATCCTTGCAGAACAATTCAAATTGTCTGTTGACGAAACCATCAGATCGGATTTCAATAATACACTGCTGTTTGCCTCAGAATCAAACTACTGGTATCCAGGGTCGTGTACTTTGTTTAAAGAAATTCACCATCTCATGCCTAATCATTACCTTGATTTGAAAAACAATGTCCAGAATCGTTATTGGCCCAGTGCAAAATTGAGCTCAATGACAACCGATGAATGTGCTGAAAAAAGCAGCGCACTACTTAGTGGAATTATTGAAAGCGCCTGCTTTAGATTCAACAATCTTGCACTTGCCATCTCCAGCGGGTTGGATAGTCGTCTGCTTTTGGCCGCCAGCAAGAAACACGCCGATAAGATAAAGTACTTTACTCATATCCACCATGAGGCGAGCAATAACGATATGGATCTATCAATACCTTCAATGTTGTGCAAAAAGCTGCATCTACACCACAGATATATAAATCAGGTAGAAGCAATAGATGGTGAATTTGAAAATGCTTTTAAAGAAAACGTGTTCACGGCACGAAGATCTACTATGTCTGACGCTTATGCCATATATGAGCATTTTGGTGTGGAAAAAGAAGACCTTACGGTAATTTATGGGAACTGTGCAGAGATTACTAAAAGGGATCGGTCTAGGTATCCCAAATTGCCGAACTTTTTGATTACTGGTAAATCGGTAACCGAAATGGCTCTATTATCTCACAGTAGCACAGCTCTACATGAGTTTGAAACGTGGCTAAGTACCGTAAAATACCTCGCTACCAAATACAAGTTCGATGTTTTAGATCTGTTGCACTGGGAACATAGGGTTGGCAGCTGGGCCAGTATGTCATTCCAAGAATACGAAATGGCTTTTGAGGTGATATGTCCTTATAGTTGCAGGCAGTACATCGAATATTTATTGAGCGTGCCGTTTAAATATAGGACCAAGCCGGATTATATAATGCAGCATAAAATTGCACAGACCTTATGGCCGCAAACCCTCGACCTGCCGATAAACCCAGTCAATAGTAGATTCAAAAAAGCTATCGGAGATCTCCTGTACAAAACAGACATGTATGACGCGTTGAAATATGTTTTTATGATGTATCACCGTAGGTATAAAGTACCACTCAAAAAAGCTGGATATTAGCTCCGCGGTAATTCAGCCGCCTCGCGGCGGCTCACGATGGAACGCACCTGACGGAGGGATAGGGGAATAGCCACCCGCTGAAAAGTGACGTCGGCCGGATTCGGATATCTAGAAAATGACGCACCAAAATGACAAGACAGCACCGGTTCGGTGCTGTCTTGTCATTTTGGGTTACACGTTCAGTACAGTCTCGCTCTTCAGGAGCGTTACATGATGTTGAGCTTTGTCGGGGGTGAAAGGACAACTCTCGATAATCCATCGCTGTCCCATGGTGTTCCCTTGCCTACGACACCCGCTGCGGGATACATCGGAGATACGTCCGGACCGATTGCCGGCCACTGCACCGACCCCCACCAACTCGGCTTGCCGCTCAGGTAGAGCGATGCGGGTAAAACGTGGTCATCACTGCTGTTCCAGGAGACGGTACTGTTGAAACCGTCCCAATTGCCATGCCGCAACGTCGTGTAATAGGCCTGGGGATCATTGCCAGACGCGCTACTGTCGCCATCGCTGGTATAACCAAATCTGTAAACCGATTTTTGGCCGGAGCTTATGGTTATGTTCGAGTTTTGAAATTCGTAATAGTTCTCATTCTTCGAGATGCCGATCACATTGCCTATTATGTTGTAATACTGCTGGTTCTTCTGTATGTCAAAATTCCAAGTACCGCCGGTCAAGCCAGGAGTAAGAGTATGCCTATTGCGAAAGAAGGTGTTGTGGCTGGAACTTCCCCAGACATTGTCTGCTACATGCCTGCCATCAGAGTAGTTTCCTTCGATAAGATTCATCATGGGATGAGCTCCATGGAAAACTATTATCCCTCGATTCCAGTTGACAGGATCACCATTGAGATCTGACACATAGTTGTAGGAAATAACATTTCCCGAGACGGATCCGTTGATCAGGAACACTGCGGTCAAGTCGTAGAGCTGGTTGTTCTCTATCAGGTTTGCGGAGGCATAGGGGTTGAGCCAGACAGCGTAGCCTCTGCCTGAACCATACTGCTTGCCGTCCATTGGTGCTACACCGTGAAACTTGGAACCCCTGATCGTGTTCCGATAGCTACCATAAATTCTGACCATGGTCTGGTATGAGCCTATGGCTTCTACGCGCAGAAGCCAGGAGTTCGAACTTCCTGTGAGGACAATCGTACCTCCACTGCCACCTTGACTGCTGCCGGCACTAAGGAGGTTGTTGACGGTCAAGTCTTCGACTCCGGCATCCTTGGTGATGCCGTTGATTTTAGTACCCTGCGGGGACAAGCTTGCATCATATTTCCAGTACAGGGGGATCTCCAGGGTTGCAGTCGTGGAACTCGGAACGGATACAATTTTTACCATCTGTCCGAGCGACCTGGTTCCGCTGGACCGACCACACCATGTGCAGGCCGCTTTACCAGTACTAGTGACCGGGGGATCGTCTTGTGCATTGTTCAATTGGTCAATGAGTATGACATCACCGACAACCCACCCGTGCGCAGAGGTTGTGGCAATGGTAGTTGAACCCTTTGATAGGCCTGACGAAATGGATCTCGGAGTGCTCAATGAATAGCTTGAACTCTTGATGCCGACAACATAAGCACCGGACATCCCGGAAGTACCTTTTATAATGGTGCTTCCCATTCCGGCACCACGTAATGTGATTCCTGATTTTATCGAGATCGAGCTGCTTACCGAAAAGGTACCGGCAGTTAATTTTACCACCTGCCCGACCGGGCAAGCGGCGATGGCTGCCTTGATGGCTGAAGAATCGTCACCACCTGACGGGCTCAATGTCTTATAGACGGTTGCTCTGGTCGGGATATCGCCCTGTACCCCCACATTCCCCTCCCATTTGACAGCGCGATCCGCAGGAAGAGTGTAGGTGGCTCCGGCTACCGATGCCAACCCGGTCAAGGCAACCAGAAGCGTAACAGTTAAGAGCACCCACTCAAATCTACTTTTGCGTTTTTGCGTTCCTTCTGCTTTCATATTGTGTCCTTTTAATTGGAATTGTTGATGTGATGATTTGCAGCATTCGTGTGAAGCAATTAGATCTTCTATTCTATCACAAGTAGTTCCCGATTAAACGCTGGCAGCTTCGTCGATCCCGGGCAAAGACCATCCTTGCCCGGGATCGACTTGAACTTAACTTCTGGCCGGAGTTACATGGATTTTACAAGAATTGCACCTACCTTGGCGTTGTTCACCTGGCTGACGAAATCGATACGGATTGCGCCGCTGGTCACGCTGACCGGAATCACAACATCGTAGGCCACGTTTTTACCGGCCTTCGCATACAGGTCGAGGTTGCTGATCGCCGCCTGTCCGTTGATTTTCACGCTGAAGACACGCTTGCCGGCTGCGGTCCAGTAGTTCTCTGCAAATTTCAGGGTGACCGAGTAGTTACCGTTTGCTACCGGGACGCTGTAGGAAAAATTGCCGTACCGTTCACTCCGGTACAAGGCGTCGTCGGTGGTGTTGCTTATGGCCGCCGTGGTAGTGGCAGTGGTGCCGCCGCTATATTTGGCATCGGCCAGATAGGTAACCCCTGTTGAGGTGGCATACTGGGAACCGCCGCTGTTATCCGCAAAGACAACCTTGCCGGCGTCGGAGATTACAGGTACTACCGTTATGGCGTTTACCTTGGCATTGTTCACCTGACTGACGAAATTGATACCGATTGCGCCGTTGGTCACGTTGACCGGAATCACGACATCGTAAGCCGCATTTTTGCCGGCCTTGGCGTACAGGTCGAGGTTGCTGACAACTGTCTGGCCGTTGATCGTCACGCTGAACACGCGCTTGCCTGCAGCCGAGAAGTAGGTTTCGGCAAATTTCAGGGTGACCGAGTAGTTACCGTTTGCAACCGGGATGTTGTAGGAGAATTTACCGTATCGTTCCTTCTGGTACAGGGCGTCCTCGGTGGTGCCGCTGATGGCCGCGGTCGTAGTGCCGACGCTCCCGCCGCTGTAGTTGGCGTCGGTAAGGTAGGTCACCCCAGTAGGACTTGCATACTGGGAGCCGCCGCTGTTGACCGCGAAGGTCGCGCTGCTGGAAGGGGGGGCGGTTGTGGTTGAAAAGCTCGCCTGGATCGTGTGGTTTGCATTGAGGTTGGTGAAGCTGTATGAGGCGACCGGACCGACCGACGCCCCGTCCACGGTCACACCGGCGATTTTATAACCTGCCGCCGCGGCGATGGCGTAGGACTGGCTGGCCCCGGCTGTCAGCGTGCCGGTCCCGGATGGCGTGATGCTCCCACCTGCTCCCGCAGTTGCAGTCAGGGTGAAGCTTTTGCTGACGCTGGCCGCGAAGGTAGCGCTGATGCTGTGGTCAGCCTTTACATTGCTGAAGCTGTACGAGGCGACCGGACCGACCGATGCCCCGTCGATCTTCACATCGGCGATGCCGTACCCTGTTGCGGCCGAGATGCTAAAGGTCTGGCTGGCCCCGACGCTGACCGTTACACTGGTCACCGTGGCCGTCCCGTTGGTCGCCACGTTTGTCTTGGTGTTGTTCAGTGCCGTGATGGTCCCGCCGCTTCCTGCCGTTGCCGTTATCAGATAGGCAGCGATAGGAAGGGTCTTGCTCACCTCGTTGGAATAGCCGCTCTCCACCCCGGAGGTGTCGTAGGCCGTGACGGCAAAATAATACGTGCTCCCGTCGTTCAGGGTGCTGTCGGAATAGCTCAACACCTTCCCGACGTCGATCTTCTGCTGATAGCTGCCAGGGCCGTTGCCGATGAGGAGCTTATAGCCGGCCAGGTTGGTAACAGGCGTACCGTTCGTATTGGTGGTCGGCGCGGTCCATGACAGGCTTGCCTGGGCTGCCTGCGCCGTGAGGGCGCCGAGATGGAGCGTTGCCGCCGCCATCGTCATAAATAGCAGCGCGGAAAACGCGATGCGCGAAACTGCTGCAGGTATCTTCAAACTGATGCATTTTCTCATAAACTGTGATTCCTCCCTGGTTTTTGCGCCGGGTCGTGCTGCATGATCGGCAACTGCTGGACCTGGTCACCCACTGCTCTCGGCGGCGTTATTGCTGTCTCGCTGCTCGTTGTCGGTCGGTACCTCATCAGATCTCCTTCCTCTGGCGCTCGTTGTGTATCCACTAGTTTTTTCCCCGGCAGGACGCAAAAAAGCCGGGGCCTCATATCGGTTGATATTTCGGCGACCCGGCTGTCTCTGTGAGACCCTATAGGTTTTCCGTCACTTCCTCGCGGAAGTTTTAGTATTGTCGTGTATCGAATATTTTTATTTCGTTTTGGAGACGATAGCACGGTTCAGATGAAACTTTTGTGACGCCCGTCACACTAATGAAAGATGCTGCTCCGGCACCCTTTACGATCCGGGGCGAGCGCGGACCGGTTTCCTCTGGCGGCAATCACCCTGCTCTGGGTCCCGGCGGACAGCACAAATGTACCATTTACATTTGATTAGTCCGGAGATGATTGGTATAGTTTAATGCTTCGGAAATACATTAATCCCGTTCTGCCGCTCGGTTTAGTGAGGTGGCCGCGTCAGGGATAAGTTGTCTTGCCGGCCATGCACGGCAAAAGCATCGGGAGGAGTGACCTGTGTGTGGAATTGCAGGAATAGTCAATCTGGCAACTGGAGAGCCGCCCAGCCTGGAACGTATCGCCTCCATGATTGCTCCGCTGCGTCACCGTGGACCGGATGAATCGGGGGTATATCTGGACGACACTGTCGCCTTGGGACATCTGCGTCTGAGCATCATCGGCCTGGACGACGGGACCCAGCCGATCTGCAACGAAAACGGAAAGCTCTGGATAGTATATAACGGGGAAGCTTTCAACTACATCGAGCTTAAGTGCGATTTAATCAAGAAGGGGCACCGGTTTGTCACCGAAACTGACACCGAGGTGCTCCTGCATCTCTATGAAGAGTACGGGACCGGATGCCTGGAGAAGATCAACGGCCAGTTCTCTTTTGCCATCTGGGATTCCCTGAAAAAGGAGCTTTTCCTGGCCCGGGACCGTACGGGGATACGGCCGCTCTATTACGCCTGGTCCGGGGGGAGGCTCCTTTTTGCCTCGGAGATCAAGGCCATCCTTGCCGTCGACGCGGCACGCCAAATCGACCTGGAAGCGCTCTCCCAGGTCTTCGTGTTCTGGACCACCCTGCCGGGGCGGACGGTTTTCCAGGGGATACAGGAACTTCCGCCCGGCCACTTCCTGCTGGTTAAAAACGCTCGGACCGATCCCCAGCAGTACTGGCGCATACCGTTTCACGAACCACCAGAAAGCGAGCTTCACTCCCTGGGCGAGGCTGCCGAGCAGTTGCGGGAGCTTTTGGGCGACGCCGTGCGGCTCAGGCTGAGGGCGGACGTCCCGGTGGGAGCCTACCTGAGCGGCGGTTTGGACTCGTCCATCATCGCGATGCTGATCTCCCGGCATTGCAGCAGCCATCTCAAGACCTTTTCCCTGGGCTTTCAGGCGGCTCCCTTCGACGAATCGTCGTTTCAGCAGGAACTGATCCGTTTTCTGCGGACCGATAACCGCCAGGTGGTGATCAGCAACGCCGAGATCAGAAAATTCTTTCCGGAGACCGTCTGGCACTGCGAAAAGCCACTACTGCGCACCTCGCCGGTCCCCATGTACCTGCTTTCCAACCTCGTGCAGTCCGAGGGGTACAAGGTGGTCCTCTCCGGGGAGGGGGCCGACGAGATACTCGGCGGCTACAATATCTTCAAGGAGGCGAAGATCCGGGACTACTGGGCGCAGCAGCCCGAATCGATGCGCCGCCCGCTTCTGCTGGAAAGACTCTATCCCTACATCTTCAGCAATCCTTCCAGGGGGCGCTCGTATCTGCAAAGCTTCTTCGCCGTCAAGCCGCATGAGCTTCAGGACCCCTACTTTTCTCACCAGGTGCGCTGGGAAAACGGCAGGAGAAATCTGGCCTTTTTCTCGGATGAATCTCTTGCCGCGCTCTCCAGCTACGACCCGATGCGGGAGCTGACCGGCTGGCTGCCGGGGAACTTCCAAGGGCGCGATCTGATGTCGAGGGCGCAGGTGCTGGAGATGGAAATATTTCTGGCAAACTTTCTGCTTTCCTCCCAGGGGGACAGGGTCGGCATGGCCCACTCGGTCGAGATGCGTCACCCGTTCCTCGATTTCAGGGTGATCGATTTCGCCTTCAGGCTTCCCGCCAAGTGGAAACTCAAGGGGCTCAACGAAAAATACCTGCTGAAGCACGCCTTCAAGGGGCTCATCCCGGAGAGCATAACGAGCAGGGGGAAGCAGCCGTACCGGGCCCCCATCCGCGAGCTGTTTCTGCCGGGGGCGCCCGCCGATTATGTCGACGACCTGCTGTCGGAGGAGCGTCTGAGAGAGAGCGGTTATTTCAACCCGAACAAGGTAAGCCGGCTCTATGCGAAATTCCGCAACTCCGGTGCCGTTTTTGCCAGCGAATCCCAGAACATGGCCCTGATCGGAGTCCTTTCCACGCAGATACTGCATCAGCAGTTCGTCAAGGGGGGACGGCTGCATGCCGCAGGGCAGCTGAAGCCGGACCGGATAATTTGTGCCACAGCCGGGAGCTAGCCGTTCAGGCGCGGGAGCCCGTACCGCAATCCTGCCGGGTCCGCAGCCGTCACGGCAGCAGTAAAGGAGCTTTAGTCATGAATCCCATCAAGGCGTCTGGTGTCCATACCCTGCTGGAAACGAGCGCGCGACTGCGCCCGGCCAAGATCGCTTTCGTCCAGGACGACGAGCGGGTAAGCTACGGGCAGATCAACGCCATGGCCAACCGGCTGGCCGCCTGGCTGCTGGGTCAGGGGCTTTTGGCAGGCGACAGGGTCGTCGTGCTGCTGGAAAACAGCCTGGAATATGTCGTCAGCTACTACGGCGTTCTGAAGGCGGGCGGGGTCGCAGTTCCGCTCAACTGCGAGGTGAAGTCCGACAGTCTGGCGGGCGTTTTGAGGGAACTGCAGCCCCGGGTGGTGCTAGCCTCCCGAAAATCCGAGCAGCTCCTGAGGGATTGCGAGCCCGAAAGATTGAACATCCCCCTGATGGCGATCAAGAATCCGTCACAGGCATGGCGGTCGCAGCACTGCCGTGTCGCTGCCTGGGAGGATCTGGTGCATGACGGCGGGGCCCCCAACCCCGAGGTCCCGGTCGACTCCGGAGCGCTGGCCAGCATCATCTACACCTCGGGTTCGACGGGAAAGCCCAAAGGGGTGATGCTGTCGCACGGCAATATCGTTGCCAACACCCGGTCCATCGTCCAGTATCTGAACCTGAGCGAGGATGATATCCAGATGGTCGTGCTCCCCTTTTTCTACGTGATGGGGAAGTCCCTCCTCAACACCCATGTCGCCGTTGGAGGCACCGTGGTCGTCAACAACAGTTTCGCCTACCCCGCCTCGGTGATCGGGCAGATGGCAACCGAGCGCGTCACGGGCTTCTCGGGCGTCCCCTCCACTTATGCCTATCTGCTGCACCGCTCTCCCCTGGAAGCTTTCCGCGACCGGCTCGATGCGCTGCGCTACTGCACCCAGGCAGGCGGGCACATGTCGCGCCAGATCAAGGAAAAGCTGCTTCAGGCACTCCCCTCCCACACCAGGCTCTACGTCATGTACGGGGCGACCGAGGCGGCCGCCCGTCTGACCTACGTGGAGCCGGAGCGCCTCGCCGACAAGATGGACTCGATCGGCAGGGCCATTCCCGGGGTGCGCGTCAGGGTCCTGGATGACACGGGGCGCGAGGTGCCTCCCGGGGAGTCCGGGGAACTGGTTGCCTCCGGCCCCAACATCATGCAGGGGTACTGGCAGGACCCCCGGGGGACAGCCTGCGCGCTGGATGAAAACGGCTATCACACCGGGGACCTCGGGTACCAGGACGAGGACGGCTACCTGTATGTGACAGGGCGCAAAGATGACCTTCTGAAGGTGGGGGGGCACCGGATCGATCCGCAGGAAATAGAAGACGCCATGATGGCAACCGGCCTGCTGCTGGAGGTCGCGGTGCTCGGAGTGGAGGACGAACTTCTCGGCAGGCGGCTCGTCGCGGTCGCGGTGCCGCTTGGCCGGGAGGCTAGCGAAAGCGCCATCCTCGCGCTCTGCCTGGCAAGGCTGCCGCGACACAAGCTCCCGGCAGAAATCAGGTTGGTCGCCGCGCTCCCCAAATATGCCAGCAGCAAGATCGATCGGGGGAGTTGCCTGGCGCTCTTCAACAAGAACTCCGGCACCAGAGAGGCGGTTGCGGCCGGTTCCAGGCCGGCAGGCGCCGCATCGTCACCATCGACAGAGGGAAAGGAGGGCAATCTTTTATGAGTCTGACAGGACGTTTTTCCTCGGAGCTGCTCCGAGTGGACCCCGAGAAAGAAGCTGCCAGGATCTGCGGCAGGGTGCGCGAGCTGATGCTGAGCCAGGTGAAAAGACGCGGCCTGGTCATCGGCCTGTCAGGCGGAATCGACTCCAGCGTCACTGCGGCCCTGGCCGTCAGAGCCCTCGGGCGGGAACGGGTCCTCGGGCTGGAGATGCCGGAGCGGCATTCGGCGGATGAAAGCGTGCGGCTAAGCGGCATGCTGGCCGCCTCCCTCGGGATCGCCACGGTCCGGGAGGACATCTCGGGGATACTCGACGCGGTCGGATTCTATCGCAGATACGACGAGGCGGCGCAACTGGTCGTCCCGGGCTACGGGGCCGGATGGAAATCAAAAATCGTGACTACCGACGTTATGCAACATTCAGGTTTTACGGCCTTTTATCTGGTGGCGCAGGCCCCCGACGCCAGCATCGTCAGAACGCGGCTCCCGCTCAAACCGTATCTGGAAATCGTGGCTGCGACCAATTTCAAGCAGCGCATCCGCAAGATGCTGGAATACTACCATGCCGACCGCCTGCACTTCGGGGTGGCGGGGACGCCGAACCGGCTCGAGTACGACCAGGGTTTTTTTGTCAAACTGGGCGACGGAGCTGCCGATATCAAGCCGATCGCCCATCTCTACAAGTCGCAGGTTTACCAGCTCGCGGAATACTTAGGCATTCCCGAGGAGATCCGGAAAAGAAAACCGACCACCGATACTTATTCCCTGGCCCAGGGGCAGGATGAATTTTACTTCTCGCTCCCCTACGACAAGATGGATCTCTGCCTTTTCGGCAAAAACGGCGGCGTGCCGGCGGACCGGGTGGCATCAGCGCTGGGGCTTGAGCCGGAACAGGTAGAGATGGTCTTCAAGGATATCGACACCAAGCGGGAAACTACGCGCTATCTGCACCTTCCGCCTTTGCTGGTGGATGACATCGGCTGGCACGACGCAAACGGGCAAAAGGACACGAAAAACGGAGGTACACCCACATGAGCTTACAGGAAGATATCAGGACCTTTATCGTGGACAATTTTCTTTTCGGCGAGGATGGCGGGCTTAAGGATGACAGCTCGTTTCTTGCGGAGGGCATTGTCGATTCCACGGGGATCATGCAGCTGGTCTCCTACATTCAGGAACAGCATCTGATCTTCGTCGAGGACGAGGAACTTATTCCGGATAACCTGGATTCCATCAAGAAGGTTACGAGTTTCATAGAGGCAAAAAAAATGGCCCTCGCGGCGGGGTCCGGAATCCCGGAGTGAGGAACAGGGGAGAGCGGTCTCCTGCCGGAGGTCGATTATGAAAGGGCGCATGCTACAACGGTTGCTGGGCAAACTCGCAATGATCGCACCCGGCGGTTATACCCTGAGGCCGTGGCTGCACAGGAAAAGGGGCGTGCAGATAGGAAAGCATGTCTGGATCAGTCAGCTGGTGTACCTGGACGAACTCCATCCGGAAAACATAGTCATTAAAGACAACGTCGTCATAGGGTTTAGATGCACGATATTCGCCCATTTTTATCTGGGCGAATATCGCCCGGACGAACAGACCGGGAAAGTGGTGATAGAAAGGGACGCGTTTATTGGGCCCAACAGTACCATCCTGAACGGAGTGACCATCGGCGAGAGGTCGGTGGTGGTCGCCGGGAGTGTGGTGACCAGAAGCGTCCCGGCCGGCATGCTGTTCGGGCCTGCACCTGCAGGGCCTTTAGCGCGCATCACCTACCCTCTGATCAGCGAGGGGAAGATCGACTACAAGAAGTTCCTCTTCGGATTGAAAAAACCCTAGGGGGACAGCCTGACCCCCTTTTCCCGGTATGGCACCTTCATCGCCCGCCTGCGGCGGCGATGCCAGCCAGGGCACGCCTTCACCACCCAGACGACGGTTTCTTCTCCTGCTGCAGCCAGTACCACCTCAATCGTAGGTTTTTCTCAGCAGATGGAACAGCACGGCCATGAGCAGCAACCCGGCCACCGCGATCCCCCCGGCTATCTTGCGCTTGGCGCGCGCCTCCTCGACCACCTTCAGGTCCCGGTCCAGCTTGCCCAGCTCGGCGTTGATCCGGGCCGATTCCCCCTTCACCCTCGCCACGTCCACATCATGGAACATGGTGTGGAAGCGGTTTCGGACCGCGAAGAGCCCCTGGCCGAGCCGGTCGGTATCGACCCCCTGGGCCTGAAAGCCCCTGATCCTGCGGTCGATGCCGACGATGTACCCCTCGGTCTGCTGCATGGCGTCCCTGATCGCCCGGGCCCGCTCGAAGCTGTGACAGCGGGTGCAGCTTTTCTCGTTGATCAGCTCAAGCGAGGCCTTCACTACCGCGTGGTTCCCGTGGCAGGTGACGCAGGTGGGACCACCCTGGCCCAGCGCCCTGCCGTGGGCGCTCGCCAGGTAGTCCTTCATCACTCCCGGGTGGCAGCGGCCGCAGAAGGCGGGGATCTCCCCTTCCTTGGGCGCCCCGAGGAAGCCCCGCGACCGGTTCATGGCATCGGCCGCGTCCTTGGGGTCGCCGCCGTGGCAGCCGTTGCAGGAGATGCCGTTTTCCGCATGGATGCTCGCGCGCCAGAGCTTGACCGGTGCGCCGAGCCGGTCCGGCAGCGAGCCGTGGCACTGGATGCAGACGGTCCCGGGCTGCTCCGCTCCGGCCGCCGGGGCCGGCTGCGGGGCCGCGAGGCAGAGAGCCGCCAGGATGAGAGCGCCGAAGGCCGCCTGGAGTGAAGACCGCAAAGTTTGCCGTAGGTAGGTCATGAGAAGTGCCCCCAAATCGTCAGTCCGACCCAGAGCAGGAACCCGCCGATGGCGCAGACCAGGAACACCGGCCGCTTCAGGGGGTTCCTCTCCGGCGATCGGTCGATGAACGGGAGCAGTGCCAGGAAGGTCATGGCCGCCGCCTGCACCGAGAGGCCAAGCAGTTCGCTCGGGAAGATCTTGAGCGTCTGGTAGTTGGCGAGGAAGTACCATTCCGGCTTGATGTGGGCCGGCGTCTGGAACGGGTTGGCCGGAATGAAGGCGTCCGGGGTGAACAGCAGGCTCGGCGCGTAGAAGACTACCGCGAGGAAAATCGCCAGATAGATGCAGATCGAGGTCAGGTCCTGGAGCAGATAGTTGGGGAAGAAGGGGATGCCGCCGGGGTGCCCATGGTAGCGGTAGCTCTGCACCGGCCAGGGGTTGCGGCTTAGCTCGCCGCCGAAGGGAGGCGTGGAGATGCCGGTGCGCTTAAGTACGAAGAGGTGGGCGCCGATCAGCGCGGCTATGGTGACGGGCATGACCGCCACGTGCAGGGCGAAGAAACGGCCCAGGGTCGGAGGGCCTACCAGCTTGCCCCCCCTCAGGAACTCCACCAGATAGGGCCCGGCAACCGGAATCGCGGCTGCGCTGTTGGTGGCGACCGTGGTGGCCCAGAAGGAGAGCTGGCTCCAGGGGGCCAGGTAGCCGGTCAGAGAGATCCCCTGGACCAGGGTGAACAGGATGAAGCCGGTGAGCCAGTTCAGCTCGCGCGGGCTCTTGTAGCTCCCCATCATCATGGTCGAGAGCATGTGCAGCAGCAGCACCGCCACCATCATGTTGGAACCGACGGCATGGCAAAGCCGTATCAGCCAGCCGTAAGGGAGCTCGTTCATGATGAAGGTGACGCTCTTGAACGCCTTCTCCGCGTCCGGCACGTAATAGATCATGAGCAGGGTGCCGGTCGCCACCTGCAGGGCGAAGATGACCAAAAGCACGCTCCCCAGCGAATACCATCCGTTGATGTTGCGCGGCAGCAGGTAGCCGGTCAGTTCCTTCTCCACGATCTCCCTGGCGCCGATGCGCAGGTCGATCCAGTCGTACAGCCGTTTGAACAGGCCCATGAAACCTCCAGATGCGGTCCGGGTTATCCTACCGTTATCTCCCCGCCCGCCACGGTAAAGGGGATCTTGGCAAGAGGCCTTGGGGGCGGGCCGGAAAGGACGATCCCGTCGGGCGAGTAGTGGCCGGCGTGGCAGGGGCAGATGAAATCCTGCTTGTCCTTTTCCCACTGCACGATGCAGCCCAGATGGGTGCAGACCGCGGAAAGGACGACCACCACGCCGGCATTGGTCTTGACGAGAACGGCGGACGAGCCGGCGTACTCGAAGAACTTTGCCTCTCCTTCCGGGATATCGCTCGCCGCGAATACCAGCTTGTCGGCGCCGGTCTTGCCCGATCTGGGCGCCAGGTATTGAAACACCGGATAGAGCGCGGCTGCGGCGGCCGCGACCGTCGCCCCCGCCAGGCAGACCCCGAGGAATTTTCTCCTCCCGTCATTCTCCATACGTCCTCCCGGGTTGTGATCCAGATTCGGCTCAAGTATAATGGCAGTTGCCATCATTTCAAGTGCTGATTTTCTGGCAGTGCCCATGGGACGGCAATATTTAGATAGTCTTTGGATGGCCGCGTATAAATACAGCCGTCTTGTCGCAGTAAGAGAGTGTGCATTAGCGTCGGCTGATTTAGTGAGCGGCTGTGCGATTGATTTACCAAGTCATGTCTAAACTTCACGTGTAACATGGGAGACATGATTAAAGTCACTCATCACAGATCACAGCTCACACCTTATTGGCTTTTATCGGTCACCTTTGAAGGCCCCTTTTCCATAAACTGCACAAAGGCCGGGCATGGGGCTTTACGAGATGGCTCAAATTAGGTACTCTGGCTGACCGGCTGCCTGCCGGGCACGCGAATAACATATCCACCGAGACTGGAGCAAACTGCAAAGGAGCGGCAATGGAAACTTACTACGACCCGAGGGATCTGGGCAAATTCTCCGATATCGGCAAGGATGCACCCGAGCTCGCCTCGAAATTCTTCGATTACTACGGCGCGGTTTTCGCTGAAGGAGAGCTCACCGAACGGGAGAAGGCGCTCATCGCGCTCGCCGTCGCCCACACCGTGCAGTGCCCCTACTGCATCGATGCCTACACCCGGGCCTGCCTGGAGAAGGGTTCGAACCTCGGGGAGATGACCGAGGCGGTCCATGTGGTGACCGCGATCCGCGGCGGGGCATCCCTGGTCCATGGCCTGCAGATGCGCAAGATCGCCGAGAAACTCTCTTTGTAGCCTGAACGGGGACACGTATGACGGAGCTTATGGAGAAAGAAGAGGTGGGGATCGAACCGTTCCGGGAGGCCCTGCTGAGACACGAGCTGCAGCTAAACCGCGGCCGGACCACGGCACTCCAGGTGAACGTGGGCCTGATCTGCGACCTTAGCTGCCGGCACTGCCATCTGGAGGCGGGTCCGGACAGGGGCGAGATGATGGGGCGCGCCACCATGGAGGCCGTCATCGACTGCGCCCGGCGCTTCGGCTTCTCGAGCATCGATATCACCGGTGGAGCGCCTGAACTGGTCCCGGAGATCGATTACCTGGTCGGATCCCTGGCCGGGCTGACCCCGAGACTGATAGTGCGCAGCAACCTGATTTCCCTGAACAAGGGGAAGGGTGCGGGGCTTTGCGAGCTCTACCGTGATCTGAACGTGGTGCTGGTCGCCTCGCTCCCGGCGACCAACGCCCAGCAGACCGTGGCGCAGCGCGGTGCGGGAGTCTGGGAGAAGAGCGTGGCCGTGCTCAAAAAGCTGAACGGCCTTGGCTACGGCGTGGAGGGGAGTGCCCTGGAGCTGGACCTGGTCTCCAATCCGTCCGGTGCCTTCCTCCCCGCCGGGCAGAAGCAGGCGGAAAAGAAGTTCCGCAGCGACCTGATGCGGAAATACGGCATATCCTTCAACGCGCTCTTCACCTTCGCCAATGTGCCTCTGGGCCGTTTCAGGAGTTTTCTGGAGCGCTCGGGCAACCTGGAGGAGTACCTGGGAAAGCTCGCCTCGGGGTTCAATCCCTGCAGCGTCGCCGGCCTCATGTGCCGCACCCAGCTCTCGGTTGACTGGCAGGGGCGGCTGCATGACTGCGACTTCAACCTTGCCGCGGGCTTGCCCCTGGGCGGGGAGCTGACACTGATCTCAGCGCTTTGCGAGCTGCCGGCGCCCGGAACACCGATAGCCGTCGCTGACCACTGCTACGCCTGCACCGTCGGCTCCGGATTCACCTGAGGCGGCAGCATCGTGGCCTAGGTTAGGCCATTTGGAGACAGATCAAGATTAAGATTAAGATTAAGATTGGAGAAGAATGGTGCTGTGGGGGCGGGTATTTAGCTGAGGCAGGTCGGAAACCGGAACGGGTCCCGGCTTCCGACGCCGTTATGGCTCGGGAGGAGTCTCTGCTCTGGGCGTCTGTTCCTTCAGCGGACCTCTCCCGGAGGCTCTTTGAGCTCCCTGCCGGGACGGAACTGCTTGCCCGGGTAGTGGTCTTTGGCTTTCCAATAAATCCTGAACTCCCGGTTCCTGAGTGCACGAATCTTTGCCAGGTTGTTTTTCTTTAGTTCAGCTGGCAGCTGGCTGTTGACCTGCACGGTCCACGGCCCTTTGTAGGAGGATGAACGGTACCATGCGCCAGCCAGCGAATAATAGTAAGCTTTCGAGATATAGACCATGTCGTAAGGCACCCCCACCGCCACGCCGAATCCTAACTCCGACGGGAATAGAAAGTGCGGTGCCTGAGTAATCTCAATGGGAGGGCCTGCCCGCAGAGGCTTTTTGACAGGCACCTCGGGAGCCGGCTGGCTGGCCGGCGGTTGGCTGGGCGGCGGCTGGGGAGAGACTGGCGGTTGTTTGAAATACGAATCGATGGCCTCGTAGGGAAAGTACGTATCGGCGTACCCGGACAAGGAGTTCGTCAGCAGCAGTGCCAAGGTGGCAAGGGCGATAGACGCGGCCTTTCTCATGGGATCCCCCGTTAGAGTGGGTTTGCACTCCCTAATGTTACTGCAACTCACCGGAAGACGCAAGGCGTGGCCTGCTTCTGAGGCATCTCGGGCCACGGCATTTTAGGCAGGGGCAGAGAGGGCGGGGGGGCGGCTCAAAGCTTACTTGAATTTGGCCAGCTCAAGGCTGATATCCCAGAGGCGCCGCGCCGCATCAGCGTCGTAGGAAACGTCCGATGAATTGACCATCATCCGATTGGAAAAATACTTCCCGCTGATCCCGTCGACCTCGGGCGATGAAGCCAGATAAACGCTCGTTTTTGCTCCTTCGGCTGGCCCGATCAGGCCTCCTGCCCGCAAAGAGCCGACTATATGCCTGATCCAGCTGAGCCAACCGTTATTCCTGGAAAAATTGGTCAAGACGTTGCCCGGGTCCAGGGCATTTACCGTCAATCCAGTACCTTCCAATTGGCGGGATAATTCATAGGTGAAAAGCAGATTCGCGAGTTTGGACTGGGCGTAAGCCTCCTTGCCGTGGTAGCTTCCCGCGCCCTGCAGGTCGTCAAAGTTCATTCCCGTGCAACTTCTGTGAGAACCTGAGGCGACATTGACGATGCGTCCGTGACCGCTCGTCAGTAATTCTTTCAGAAGCAGATTGGTCAGGATAAAGCATCCCAGATGGTTGAGAGCGAAGGTCATCTCGTAACCGTCCGCTGAAAGCGACCGCGATAGAAATCTCGCCCCGGCGTTGTTTATTAAGACATCGAGGCGGCGGTACTTCCCTTTGAATCGCTCTGCCAACCCGTGTATCTCATCCTGCACCGACAAGTCGGCTACCATGGATTCAACGGAAACCCTGCCGGCAACTCGCCTGATTTCTTCGCAACTGCTGGTGCATTTCCCAAGGTTGCGACCGACCACGATCACCGTGGCGCCCAGTTGAGCCAGGGAAAGAGCCGTAGCAGCCCCTATTCCCGAGGTCGCCCCCGTCACCATGCAGATCTTGCCGGACATGCTTTTATCCCTGTCGTGCATCCCCTGTCTCCCGCCTGCCCGCCCTGCCGTATCCTGGGGCCTGTCAGCCCTGCGCGTTTCTCGAGTTCAGGAGCCGGTCTTCCCGGTGCAGGAACCAACGGTCCAGAACCAGACGGCGGGTGAGCCAGCCGCTGGAGAGGAGTGCCCTGGCACCCAGCTCCCTGATGCCAGCCGGAATGCCGAACCTGCCGAAATCCTCCGCTTTGCCGGCAAACCGCGCAGCAACGGCGGCTGCGTAAGGTTCAAGCTTCTCCTGACGGTAGTCTCCCGCGGCGTAAAGGATGGCATGGGCGGCCATGAACGCGGACTCGATTGCGGGAAGGATCCCTTCGCCGCTTTCCGGAAACGACACCCCGGCGGCGTCACCGATAAGCAGCGCCCGGTCCCCCACGATCCGACGCCCGCCCTGCAAGCGATAGGGGAGGTAGGCGTGCCCCCTGAACCTGAAACCTTCGGCGAGCTTCCCGTCCAGATCGCCGCGCCGCTTGAGATGGGCGCAGAAGTCAGCCACGCACCGGCGCAGATCCCCGCATTGCAGGCTCCCCAGGCCGATGTTCAGGAAGGCCCCCTTGCGCAGCAGCCAGCCGTACCCCTTGGTGTCGCGGGTGAAGGAAAGCGCAGTGTGACCGGCGGGGAGGCGGCAGCCTGCCAGTTGCTCCTCCCCCATCTCGAATTCCGCCACCATCGCCACGATCGCCGACTCCTTTCCCGGCTTGGCACCCAGGGCGCGGGCCACGGGGCAGTTGTGCCCGCCCGCCCCGATCAAGAGCCTCGCCCGGATCCTCCCGTTCACCAGCCAGCCATCCGCTGCACGTTCCAGGCTGGCGACCGGCTCGCCCAGCGCCGTCGGTGCCGCGCTCCGCAGCAGCAGGTAGTGGTCGAATTCGCGCCTCCTGATGCCGTAACTCACCGTCTCGCCGTAACCGGTCACGATCTCTTTGCCGTACATGACGCCGGTCCTGAATTCGCGGATATCCTGGAGCAGGCGCCCCTGGCGGTACAGTTCCGGATCGATCCTGAGCGTCTCGAGCACCGCCGGTGTGATCCACCCCGCGCACGGCTTGTCCCGGGGGAACTGGTCCCGGTCCAGAAGCAGGACGGATATCCCCCAACTGGCCAGGAGCCTGGCGCAGGTCGAACCTGCAGGCCCGGCGCCGACGATCAGCACATCACAGCTTTCCATCGCCCCGTTCCGTATCGAGCAGGTGGCGGCGGGTCCAGGGCACCTGATTGTTGCCCCGGCGCGTGAACAGCACCTGGTACAGCTCCAGCGATCCGGTGGTGAAGTTGGCGATCGAGCCGGAGAGGTAGAGCCGCCAGGCCCTGACGAAACTCTCGTCGAACATCTGCGCCACCTCTTCAGCGTTAGCCTCGAAGCGGCCCAGCCAGTGCTCCAGGGTCCTGGCGTAGTGCAGGCGGAGGTTCTCGATGTCGAGGACGCTGAACCCGAACGGCTCGAAAATCTCCATCATCTCGCGCACCGTCGGCGTATAGCTCCCGGGGAAGATCCGCTTTTCGAGCCAGTCGCTCATTGGCTCGGCGATATCCTGGCCGATGCTGTGAATAAGTCCCAGACCTGTTTCCGAGAGGGTGCGGTTGATGACCTCCCCGAGATTGCGGTAGTTGTTCGTGCCCACGTGCTCCAGCATGCCGATGGAGACGAAGACGTCGCACTCCCCGGAGATGTTGCGATAATCGTCCTCGATGTACTCGACCCCCTCGATCCCCTCGCTTTTTGCCCGCTGCCGCGCGTAGGCGATCTGCTCGCTGGAGATGTTGAAGGCTTTCACCCGGGCGCCGTACTGCTTCGCCATGTACCTCGCCAGTCCGCCCCAGCCGCACCCCGCCTCCACGACCCTCTCACCCCCCTTGAGCCGCAGCTTGCGGCAGACCAGGTCCATCTTGGCGATCTGGGCGGCCTCGATGGAGAGCTTCGGATCGGGGAAATAGGCGCAGGTGTAAAGCATCTCGTCGTCCAGCCAGAGCCGGTAGAAATCGTTGCCGATGTCGTAGTGGTGATGGATGTTCTTGCGCGACCCTGTGAGCGAGTTCATTTCCTGCCGGTACCAATTGGAAATCCGCCGGGTGCGGCGCCGCACGGCTCCGGGGCGCGTCATGGCGCGGTATACCGCTTCCAGGAACGGCACCAGTTCCCCTTCGATCTCGATGTTGCCGGCGCTGTAATCGTCGCCGAAGTACAGCAGCGGATTGGCGATCAGCCGCAGCAGCGTGCCCCTGTTGCGTATCACCATCCGAAATGGCGCGGCACTTCCGACGACAGCGTCCTTGCCGTCCCAAAGCGCCGCCCCGATCTCAGGCGAGCCGATCCCCTGCAGCACGGTCCGCAGCAGCCACCGGTCGAGCTCGAGAACTTTGCCTGATGCTTTGATATCTCCTGCGAACAGCGCGGTCGGGCAGACTCCATACAGTTTTGAAGTCTTCATTGTGGATACCTCAGTTCATTTAAATAGTATAAAGGCCGGGCGCCGGCCTTTAACGGATATTAATGATTGTGTGTGGTATCGGCGAAAAGTCAAGAGAGAAAGTCATGAGAGAGTTGCTTTAGGGGAACTGTCAAGTAGAGACGCATTGCACTGCGTCTCTGCGCTGGCACAAGGCGGCGCTTGAGATTTTTGCAGCAGTCGCTTCGGGGCAGGGAGCGTGTCCGGAATCCGGGACGGCTGCGACGCGTCAGGCCGGCAGGCTTGCCATGATGATCGGGTTGACCAGCTCCGGGTGGGTGACGGGCCCCATGTGCCCGGTGTCGAGCCAGTGCAGCCTGCAGTCGGAGAGGACTCGGGACAGCTCCTGCGCCACCCGTAGCGCCGGAAGCCTGCTCGATCTCCCCGCGATCAGGGTGACCGGCATCGGCAGCTGGCGGTAGTCGTTCAGGGTAAGCGGCGTCCGGGTCAGGGCCTGGAAATCGAGCGCCAGCTTTGCCGTCCTCCGGGCAAAGTCTTTTTGCACCCGCGGGGGGAAATTTGCGAAGCTCCCCGGGCCGCTCCAGTAGTCGAGGAAGGTGGCGGCCGCCTCCGCGCCAAGGCCCGCCGTCAGCAGCCTGCCGAGTTCCTGCATCATGGCGAGGACCGGCTCAAGCCCCGGGTCTCCCGGGTCCAGAAGATGAAAGGCGACCGGTTCAAAGACTGCGAGGGACCTGATACGCTCCGGTTGCTGATGGCAGAAGCGAAGCGCCACCGCACCGCCATAGGAGTGCCCGACCAGGTGGAAAGGCTCACCAGGGAGGAGTATCCTGTCAAGGAGCGACTGCACCAGCTCCACTTCGTCCAGGAGGGTAAAATCTTCCCGTTTTTCGGGCATGGGGGTGTCGCCGTAGCCGTAAAGATCGACGGCGATCACCCGGTGGTTGCCCTCCAGCACCCCGCTCAAAGCCCTCCACTGGTTCTTGGAACTCAGGGTGCAGTGCAGGAGGACCACGGCGGGACCTGCTCCGGCGCTGTAATAGGCGGGAAGGGACAGTTTCATGTTGATTACCTTATCACGTCCAGGAGGACGCTCCTACAGGGTTTAATCAAAACTGCAACAGTGCAGTTGAAGGTCGGTGCCGCAGCAACACTTCATTCCAGAGTTGATAATGCGAAACAGTGCCAGCATGTTGACGTGCCGCTTTTTGCCTATATGCTGAAGTCTTCACGTTCTCTGTTGTATCAGGAGTATATAGGATAGGCCAACCTGCTACTGCGACGTTGCCAGTATTCGCCTCCCGCTGCCCGTGACGACAGAGTATGCCGCTGGCAGTCCGAAGATAACCCAGGCGGGCTAAGGGGTCAACTGTTGTGAATAGAGGAGCAAGGGGGAGTCCCCTGCAGCGCAAGGTCTTCCAGGGAGAAGCTCAGCCGCACTAATTTTTAATTGGTGAGGTACCCCGGGATGCGGTATAGTGTCCGGTGGCATTTCTGTTGGAAGAGGAACCAGCCATCGAACATATCTAATCGAGCAGGAATTGGCCCGACGGGCTTCATGCCGGCTGTTTCGGGGAGCGAGCCTCCCCGATGGCAACGTGTGCAGCGAAGCGGCTACCGTCAGGGTGCGAAAAGGGGAAAGTCTGTGGCAAAGAAACCATGGGTGGACAAGGATCAATGTATCAGTTGCGGCATCTGCAAGACCAATTGTCCGCAGGTGTTTCGTTTCGACGCGCACGGCAAGGCGGAGTGCTATGACCCGAACGGGGCACCAGAAGAGGTGATACAGAGCACGGCGATCGATCTCTGCCCGGTGTCGTGCATAAGCTGGGAAGAGTGAAAAGAATGTGCTGAGCGAGCAGGCGCCGCGGGAAAAGGATCCAGTACAGCCTGAGGAGAGGTGATTTCAATGAAGGGAAACAGCTTTGACTGCGTGCAAAGCCTGCTGGTTGCAGGAAAGATCTATCGGTACCATTCCTTGAACGCCTTTGCCAAGGCCTCCGGGAAGGACATCTCAAGGCTTCCCTTTTCCCTGAAGATCCTGCTGGAGAACCTGCTGCGTCATGAGGACGGGGTCACGGTGAAGAGGGGAGATATCGAGGCGCTGGCTGGCTGGGATCCCCTTGCCACACCGGACCGTGAGATACAGTTCATGCCGGCTCGGGTCCTGCTGCAGGACTTCACCGGCGTCCCTGCGGTAGCCGACCTCGCGGCCATGCGCCAGGCGCTGCAGAGGCTCGGGGGAGACCCGGGGAGGATCAACCCGATGCAGCCGGCCGACCTGGTCATCGACCATTCGGTGCAGGTGGACCGCTTTGGCACCTCATTGGCGCTCAAGGATAACGCGGAGCTCGATTACCGGCGCAACCACGAGCGCTACCAGTTCCTGCGCTGGGGGCAGGGGGCGTTCCGGAATTTCCGCGTGGTCCCGCCGGCAACCGGCATCTGCCACCAGGTGAACCTCGAATACCTCTCACGGGTCGCGGTGGTGGTCGAGTCCGACCACGACTCCTGGCTCTACCCGGACACGGTGATCGGCACGGACTCCCACACCACCATGATCAACGGCCTCGGGGTCGTCGGCTGGGGTGTGGGCGGCATCGAGGCGGAGGCGGCACTGCTGGGGCAGCCCTGCTCCATGCTGATCCCGCAGGTGGTCGGCTTCCGGCTCTTCGGCCGGCTCAACGAGGGGGTGAGCGCCACCGACCTGGTCCTCACGGTCACCCAGACCCTCAGGAAAAGGGGGGTGGTCGGCAGCTTCGTGGAGTTCTTCGGCCCCGGGGTGGCAGGGCTCTCCGTGGCGGACCGCGCCACTATCGGGAACATGTCGCCCGAGTACGGCGCCACCATCGGAATCTTCCCGGTCGACAGCCAGACCACCGACTACCTCCGCCTTACCGGACGCGAAGAGCTGGTTGGCGTCGTCGAGTCGTATTACCGGGACCAGGGGCTCTGGCACGAGGCGAACCAGCCGGAGGCGAGTTACTCCTTCCTGATGGAGCTCGACCTGGGCGCGGTCGAGCCGAGCCTGGCAGGTCCGGCGCGGCCCCAGGACAGGATCCCGCTTACCGGCGTGAGCGCTTCTTTCGAAAAAGTCCTGCTGCGGATCGCTGAGGGCGAGGCGGGCGGCCCGCGGCCTGCCGGCACACCGGGGCAGCTGTCGCCGGAACTCGCGCCCGATAAGCCGGTCCCGGGACGGGTGCCGGTGCGCCAGCCCGACGGCGCAAGCTACAACCTTTGCCACGGCTCCGTCGTCATCGCGGCGATTACCAGCTGCACCAACACCTCGAACCCCACGGTGCTCTTCGCGGCGGCGCTTCTGGCGCGAAACGCGGTGCAGCGCGGGCTGCAGGTGAAGCCCTGGGTGAAGACCAGCCTGGCTCCCGGCTCCAAGGTGGTGACCGATTACCTGGCCGCCTCGGGCCTGATGCCGTATCTGGAGGCGCTCCGCTTCCACCTGGTCGGCTACGGCTGCACGACCTGCATCGGCAACAGCGGCCCGCTTCCCGACCACATCGCGCAGGCGGTCACCTCGGGGGATCTCTGCGTCGCCTCGGTGCTCTCCGGAAACCGCAACTTCGAGGGGAGGATCAACAGCCTCGTCAGGGCCAACTACCTCGCCTCGCCGCAGCTGGTGGTGGCGTATGCCCTGGCGGGTAACATCGGGATGGATCTGGGCCGCGAGCCGCTCGGGCTCGACAGCGCCGGCCTGCCGGTCTACCTGCGGGAGATCGTCCCCACCGACCGGGAGGTCGCCGATCTGGTCGCGCGCTACGTGACCCCAGAGCAGTTCAAAAGGAACTACGCGGAAGTTTTTCGCGGCGGTCCTCTCTGGAACGCCCTGGAAACGCCGACCGGCGAGCTCTACCAGTGGCGGGAGGACTCCACCTATCTGAAGGAGCCCCCCTTCCTCGCCGGGGTCGCAGCGGTTCCCGAGGCTCTGGTGGACGTGATCGGCGCCCGCGCGCTTGCCCTCTTGGGTGATTCGGTGACGACGGACCACATCTCCCCGGCCGGCTCGATCGGCAAGGGGAGCCCGGCAGGGAAATACCTGCTCTCGCTGGGAGTTCCTCCTGAGGATTTCAACTCCTATGGTGCCCGGCGCGGCAACCATGAGGTGATGGTGCGCGGGACCTTCGCCAACATCCGCATCAGGAACCGCCTGGTCCCGGGTGTTGAGGGCGGGTTCACCGTCCACTTCCCCAAAGAGGGGGGGGCAGGGGAGCAGCTTCCCATTTACGAAGCGGCCATGCGGTACCGGGAGGAGGGGGTGCCGCTCATCGTGGTTGCCGGCAAGGAGTACGGCACCGGCTCCTCCCGGGACTGGGCCGCGAAAGGTACCCGGCTCCTCGGGGTGAGGGCCGTGCTGGCCGAGAGCTTCGAGCGGATCCACCGCTCCAACCTGGTCGGCATGGGGATACTGCCGCTGCAGTTTCTCCCCGGCGAGGGGAGCGCATCGCTCGGCCTTACCGGGAGCGAAAGCTTCGATATCGGCGGACTGGGGCAGCTTGCCGTCGGCGGGACGCTGGAGGTGCAGGCGCGCGGCGTGGGCGGCGAGGCCCGCGCCTTCGGAGCGCGGGTCCGGATCGATACCCCGAATGAACTGGAATACTTCCAAAACGGCGGGATACTTCCCTACATGCTGCGGCAGGCTCTGAAAGGTTAGTCGGGGGCTGGGGGCTGGGGACCCGAGACCGCTGCTTGGCGCAAGTCGCTGTATTCGCTGGATCAATACCCGGGTAAGCTGCTATATAGTGATCACCTGTCAGACTTTAACTGCCCTTCTAGTGACCGAAGTTCGGGAGTCGTATGAAAAGAACCGACCTGGTGAGGGGGAGCGCGCTTGTCGCCTGCGTCATCGCCATCAGCCTTCTGCACTATACTACGCCGTTGCGGCTCTCCATGCTGCACGACATCTTCCAGCGCCTCTACTACCTGCCGATCATCCTCGCCGCCTTCTGGTTCGGATTCAGGGGAGGGATCGGCTGCGCCATTCTGGTCACCCTCTGCTATGCGCCTCACATCCTGTTCCAGTGGGGCGGTCATCTCTCCATGGAGATGGAGAAGTACCTTGAGGTGCTGCTCTACAACGTGGTGGGCGGGATCACCGGCTTCCTGTCCCAGCAGGAGGGGGCGCGCAGGGAGCAACTCGAGGAGACTGCCAAGGGACTGGAAGAGTCGTACCGGCAGCTGAAGAGCCAGTCCGAGCTGATCATCAGGATCGAGGAACAGCTGCGGCGCGCGGAGCGCCTCTCCGCACTGGGCGAACTTTCTGCGATCCTCGCCCACGAGATACGCAACCCGCTTGCCTCCATACGCGGCACTGCGGAGATCCTGATGGAGGACCAGACCTCCGCTGCCAACAGGGGCGAGTTCCTGGAGATCCTGGTGAAGGAATCGGATCGCTTGAACCACGTGGTGGAGGATTTCCTCAGGATGGCCCGTCCCGAGCCGATCGCCAAGAAGCCCTGCGACATCAACCAGGAACTGGGTAACATGATCACGCTCCTCTCCGCCGAGGCGCGACTGAATAAGGTCGCGCTGAAACTGAAAACCTCCGAGCTGCCGCAGTTCGTAGGCGACAGCGAGAAACTGCGCCAGGCATTCATGAACATTATCCTGAACGCGATACAGGCCACTCCCGCGGGGGGGAGGGTCGCCGTCTCTACCCGTGAGGACCGGGAGAACGGCTGCATCGAGATCCGCTTTACCGATACCGGCCCGGGTATCCCCGCCGAGACCAGCAGCCAAATTTTCGAGCCGTTCTTCACCACGAAGGGGAGCGGCACCGGGCTCGGGCTCCCGATCACGAAAAAGATCGTCGAGGGGCACGGCGGCACCATCGACGTGGAGAGCGAGCCGGGCCACGGCGCGACCTTCACGGTCAAGCTTCCTTTCAGAAACAATTGACAATGGACAATTGACAATGACGTCTCCTGACGTCTCCTGACGTCTCCTGACGTCTCCTGACGTCTCCTGACGTCTCCTGACGTCTCCTGACTCCGGCGGAAATCTCCATCCCCCGTTCTCTGCATCCCTCCTGTAGATGATAGCGCCCCCTGGTTCCTGCTGTGTCTAGTCCTTTGCCGCTGGGCACCCCCCGCGTTTGTGCTCTTCCCGGGACTCGGTGTGCGGTGTGTGGAAAATCCTACGCCGGGTTGGAGGATATTCCCCAGCTATTTGGCCGATTTTCGTCTCGCTTTTTGCCCGCCGGGAATAATATCACCCGGTTAGCTACTAATGAACCCCTGGCACGCTACTTGTAAACCAAGGTTCGTTCACGCTGGCAGCCTCAGCGAAAACGTGCCGCGGCAGCGCCGCACCAACCGGGGATTTGATCATGAAAAGTAAAACGCTCAATGCGTGTCTGGTGCTCGCCGTCATGGTCATCCTGGGTGTGTGCGCCTTTTATGTGCGGGTCGGCGCCACAGCGGACGCCGTGGTGGTGCTGAAAACCTCCGGCATGACCTGCGGCGCCTGCATCTCCAAGGTGACCAAGGCCCTCCAGGCCGAGCGGGGAGTCGCGGCGACCGAGGTTGATCTGGAGGGGGGCTGGGTGATCGCCGGGTACGACTCGAAGCAGGTGGCGCCGGAGAAGCTGGCCCAGAGGGTCGTAGCGACTGGCTTTGCCAGTACGGTCCAGACGGTTCTTACGCCGGAACAGTTCAAGAAGATCGCGGGCCGGGATATAGGGAGGCAGTCGGCCGGTTCAGGCTGCTGCGGCGCCAAGGGGTGCGGCGGCAAATGACGTGCAAATAACAGACGTGCAAATAACAGCAGGCAAGAGGAGTTTTGCAATGGAAAAAAAGCGTAACAACGGCGTGAAATACGGTGTCCTGGTCGGTCTCTCCCTGCTTGTCGCAGTGACGGCAGCGTTCGGCTTCTCTATCCCTGGTCTTGGGAAGTACGAAAATGTCAAGCCGGTAAACGGCGTGGTGACGGTTCCGGTCGCCAAGGTAAGCGACGGGACTGCCCATTATTACCGCCTTGCGGACGGCGGCAAGGAGCTCAACTTTTTCATCGTGAAGGGGCGCGACGGGGCCATCCACACGGCCTTTGACGCCTGTGACGTCTGCTTCAAGGAGAAGAAAGGATATGTGCAGCAGGGCGATCAGATGATCTGCAAGAACTGCAACCAGAAGTTCGCCATCGCGCGGATCGGCGCGGCCTCGGGCGGCGGATGCAACCCTTCGCACCTTCCGGCAAAGATCGACGGCGCAAATTTACGCATCAGCGTAGCAGACCTCAAGGCCGGCGCACGCTTCTTCTGAAGATTCCCGCATTCAAAACAAAGCCTCACCACAGAGGGCACAGAGGAACACAGAGGAAACCTTGAAACAACCTGATTAGCGCCGATCTTCCGCTGGAGGAACTCCCTCCCCTTCAAGGGAAGGGCGGGGTGGGGATGGGTTAGCTCGGCGCCAAAAGAACCCCATCCCCCTCCTGACCTTCCCCTTGAAGGGGGAGGAACTGGAACAGCGGAAGATCAGCGCTAATCTGGTAAAACAATGGCTAAGTTTTTTTGCTTCAAACATAAATCAGGTTTTGATTTTCCTCTGTGTACCTCTGTGTACCTCTGTGGTTAGGCTCTATGCTTTGTGTTGTTTGTGATTGGTAGACTGGTGTTGAATTGTTTCGAATTTTTTTTGTGTATTTTGTGCTTTTTTGTGGCAAGAAAGATTCTGGTTTGTTTTTAATCCGCATTCTATTGCCGTTAGTGCTGGTCGTAGGGTCAGCTCATCACTTGATAGGTGTTCAAAAATGAAACTGCACAACATCTCGTTCAACAACCTGCGGCGCCGCAAGGCGAAGATGGCCTTTCTGACGGTCGGGCTCACCGTCGGGATTGCCACCATCGTCACGCTGATCACCTTGACCAAGTCAATGTCAGGCGACATAGAGCGCAAGATGGATGAGTTCGGGGCCAACATCCTGATCACCCCGCAGCAATACGGGCTCGCCATGACCTACGGCGGCATCAGCCTGGGCGGTGTCACCTTCGACCAAAAGGAGATCCTGGAATCGGACCTGGCCCGGATCGCCACCATCAAGAACGCCAAGAACATCTCGGCGGTGGCGCCCAAGGTGCTGGGGGGCGTGCAGGTGGCCGGCAAGCAGGTCCTCCTGATCGGGGTGCAGTTCGACAAGGAACTGAAGCTCAAGCAGTGGTGGAAGATCTTCGGGGAGGCGCCCAAGGCCGGCAACGAACTGCTTCTGGGGGGGGACGCCGCCCGCGTGCTGAACGTCAGCACCGGCGATACCCTGGAGATCAAGGGGGAGCGCTTCAAGGTGACCGGGATACTGGACCAGACCGGGTCCCAGGACGACTCCCTGGTCTTCGCCCAGCTGGGCGTGGCCCAGAGGCTCCTCAATAAGGAGGGGCGCATCAACCTGGTGGAGGTGGCCGCACTTTGCTCCGGCTGCCCGATCGGCGACATGGTGCTGCAGATCGCCGAGAAGCTCCCGGACGCCAAGGTGAGCGCCATCCAGCAGGTCGTGGAGGGTCGCCTGAAGTCCCTGGACCAGTTCCGCCGCTTCTCCTACGCCATGGCCGGCGTCGTCGTCTTCATCGGTTCCCTGATCGTCTTCGTCACCATGATGGGGAGCGTCAACGAGCGGACCACGGAGATCGGCGTGTTCCGGGCGATCGGGTTCAGAAAGAGCCACATCATGCGCATCATTTTGCTGGAGGCGGCCGTCGTCGGGCTTTTGGCGGGCCTGCTCGGCTACGGGGCCGGAATGGGCGGAGCGCGGCTCGCGCTCCCGTTCATGGCCGAGGGAAAGCAGGTGGCGCTCGTCTGGGACGGCCTGGTCGGCTTCGGCTCCCTCGGCCTCTCGCTGGCGCTCGCCCTGGTGGCGAGCCTCTACCCGGCGCTCCACGCGAGCAAAATGGATCCGACCGAGGCGCTCAGGGCATTGTAAAAAAGCACCAGAAGGAGTTTCTCAGCTATGTCACTTATCGAAGTACGCGATCTCGCCAAGAGTTATCGAAGCGGAGACGAGACGGTCGAGGCGCTGCGCGGGGTGGATATCTGCATCGCCCAGGGTGAGTTCATCACCATCATGGGACAGTCTGGTTCCGGCAAGAGCACGCTCCTTTCGGTGCTGGGTGGGCTGAACCGCCCCTCGCAGGGGACCGTGGAGATGGCGGGGGTCGACCTCTACGCCCTTTCGGGGGAGAAACTCGCCGATTTCCGCTCCGCCAAGCTCGGTTTCGTGTTCCAGTCCTTCAACCTGATCCCCTACCTGACCGCCCTGGAAAACGTCATGCTGCCGCTTGCCATACGCAGCTTGAAGACCAGGGAGAAGGTCGCCGCAGCGGGGGAGGCGCTTTCACGCGTGGGGCTGGGCGGCAAGGCGGACCGGCTGCCGAACGCGCTCTCCGGCGGCGAGCAGGAGCGGGTGGCCATCGCGCGCGCCATCGTGAACTCCCCCCATATCCTCTTCGCCGACGAGCCGACCGGCAACCTCGACTCGAAGACCAGCCTGGAGATGATGAACCTGTTCCGCGCCCTGAACGACGCCGGACAGACCGTGGTGATGGTGACCCACAACCCGGAGAACTGCGATTACTCGGACCGGACCATCCACCTCAGGGACGGTCTGGTGGTAGCTGAAGGGTAGGGGGAGGGAGGGATTTCTTGACACCCGTCTCGCCGGGGGTGTATTAAAGAGTACAGGCAGCATTAAGGGAGGGTGGCAGAACAGATGACTAAGGACAAAGACGAGCGCAAGAGGTCGCACCTGAAGCTCGTTGTGAACAATACCGAGAACAGGAGCGCAAGACCCGCAGGGGGAGAGCAGGAGTTCATTCCGCTCGAGGAGCTGATCGCCAACCGGGACGGGTTCCGCCCAGCCTTCTATCGGGGCATGGGGAGACTGCAGACCAAGGGATACCAGGCACTTGAGCGCTTTCTGCAGGGGCGCGGCGCGCCCTACGGCATAGATCCTATCCACGGCAAGGTGATGGTGCTTCCCGCCGGAGATCTCTCACCCGAGGCTCTGGAATTCGGCTCGCCCCAGGACGAGGTGCTGCTCTGCATAGCCGAAGACGCAGGCGGCTCCGGCCTCTGCTTCTCGCTGGAGATGATCCTCCCCTATTTCAGCGAGGACGACGCCGTCATGGAGGAGGCGCTGCTCTTCGCACCGGTGTTGCAGTACGGCGCGCTCTTCCTCGAGGAAAATCCGCACGATGGGCTCCTCGACCTGATCTACCGCCTGGCCGTGCCGCTCTTTCCGCCGCTTCTCACGACCCGTCTCGCCGACAGGATGTTCGCCATCTTCTCTTTCGAGCTGAAGGAGACCTTCATGGCGCTTTCCGACTACCCCGAAGGGTGACGTTGATCTTTAAGCACAGTTGCAGGCGAGCGGCATAGTCTTGCCTTGCATTGGGCCTCCGTTATGACAGTTGTCGATCCGCCCTGGTATTCACTCTCTTCGCTCTTTTGAACGATGTTGCTTGAGTGGATGCCTTTTTTCGCTCCGTATTGTCTCTTCCACGATGTAAAGACTGCAGAGGTTTGAGCAGTGAGAAACACTGTTTATGCAGTTCTGTACCTCGACCAACCCCGTATTGATCTTCGCAACGAACCTCACAAAGCAGACCTCCTTTTGCCAGTCGCAGCCTTTATTGGTCCAACGACAACGACGCATTATTGGAATAACTTCATTTGAACTTGGAAACTTTTTCGGTTTCTGGTACAAAAACTGATAAATTGTAGTAGCTTTTTGGTGGGAAAATGGAATATCCTGCGGCGAGGTCTGTCTGATGGTGCCCGGATGTCGGGCCGGGCAGGCTCTGTTTTGTCTGTGCGCTTCAAATACTCCCTTATTTTAGTCGGTTAGCTGATTAGATTATTATTCAGCTGTAACTATTCTACAGATCATTTCCGGTAGGGTGCCATCCATGAAGATGTTAGCCATTGCTGCAGTCGCGCTTGTGAGTATCTCCCTGTTCTCAGCCGCTCCCGCCAGGGGAGAAAACTGCCTGACCTCGGCCTGTCACGCCGACATTGCTGCTATCAAAAAGCAGCACGCGCCGGTGAAGGAGGGGGACTGCCTCTCCTGCCACGTGCGGCGCGACAAGGAGCACCCGGTGAAGGGGAAAAAGAGCTTTGAGCTGGTGGCAAAGGGGGGCGAGCTCTGCAAAACCTGCCATGACGGTATCGGGAAGAAGAAGCTCCTGCATGCGCCGGTGCAGGAGGGGGATTGTCTCGCCTGCCATAAGGTGCACGGCACCAGCGAGCGTTTTCTCCTGGAAGTCGGGGAGGACCGCACCGCACTCTGTCTAAACTGCCATGACAGCGCCTCCTTCAAGCAGCAGTACATGCACGGGCCCGCGGCCGTCGGCTCCTGCGGCGAATGCCACGATCCGCATGAATCGAATGAAAAGCACCTCCTCAAGGGGGCCGTCCGGGATCTCTGTCTCAAGTGCCATGCGGATTTCGCCTCCGCGATGCAGGCCGCCTCCTTCGTGCATCCGCCGGTGAAGAACGATTCCTGTACCGCCTGCCACAACCCGCACGGCTCGGCGGTCCCACTGTTCCTCAAGAAAAAAATGCCCGATCTCTGCGTCGGATGCCACGAAGCCATGGGGAAGAAGCTCGCCAAGGTGACGGTGCCGCATAAGCCGCTGCTGGATGAGAAGGGATGCGGCAGTTGCCATTCGGCGCACTTCTCCAACGCCAAGAGGCTCCTCACCGGGGACGAAAAATCGGTCTGCCTCGGTTGCCACGGCAAGGACGACGTGGGAAAGCCCCCCCTGAGAAACATGAAGACCGAGCTGGCCGGGAAGAAGTATCTGCACGGCCCGGTGAATAAGGACAAGTGCACCGGGTGTCACGAGCCGCACGGCTCGGGCTTTGCCAAAATCCTCACCGGTCCCTATCCGGGCACCTTTTATGCCCCGTACCAGGACGGCGCTTACGATCTCTGCCTGTCGTGCCATGAAAAAAACCTGCTCCGCTTCCCGGATACCACGGTGAACACCAAATTCCGCAACGGGAACCGGAACCTGCATTACACCCACGTGGTCAACAACAGGAAGGGGCGCACCTGCCGGGCCTGCCATGAGCCGCACGCGAGCGACCTGCCCAAGCTCATTTCCAAGGGGGGCGCCAGCTTCGGAGAGTGGAAGGTTCCCGTTTCGATACAGTTCACTGAAACTGGCGGCAGCTGCATGCCCGGCTGCCACAGGAAGTTGAGCTACGATCGCAATAAGGCCGTCGAATATCGACCCGGGACGAAATAGGGGCGGGGAATCAGGTTGCTGGTTACTTAGTTTACCCGTTGAACTCTGGAAGAAGCATGCAGTACCGTCATCGTCAGCAAAAGGAGATCTACCAACATGAAATCTTCACCTTTGTCTGCAGCGTCAACCAGTTTCAAATTCAGAGCCAACGGGCTGGGCCTCCTGGCCCTCGGCCTTCTCCTCGCGGGACTGTCGGGTTGCGCGAGCCCGAAGGTCGCGATCGGACCGGTCTTTTTCCCGGTCGCTCCCAATCCCCCCCGCATACAATATCTCATGAAAGTTTCCGATTCCCAGGATATCGAAGGGAAAAAGAGCTCCTTTTCCCTCTTTGCCAAGTCTCTGGAGAGCGACCGCGTGCTGGGCATCGGCAAACCGTACGGCGTGACGGTGGTCAAGGGAAAGATCTACCTCTGCGATGAAGGAAGCGCGCGCGTCTTCATCATCGATCCCGTCAAGAAGACCTTCGAACCTCTCAAGGGGAACCTGGGTCCCGGCAAACTGAGCAAGCCGCTCAACATAGCCCTCGACGAAAACGGTTACATGTACGTCGCCGACATCATGAGAAAAGAAATCATGGTCTACGACGCCGCCGGCAATTTCAAGGCCGCCCTCGGGAAAGATCTCGAGATGAAGCCCGTCGACCTCAGTGTCAGTGGCGACTATCTTTACGTGGTCGACGTCGGGCACTCCGAGATCAAGGTGCTGGACAAAACGGGGAAATTGGTCAACCAGATCGGGAAGGGGAGCGAGGGCAAGGAAGGACTCGGCCTGCCGACCAATTCGGCGATGGACGACAAGGGATATATCTATGTGACGAACACCCTCAACGGGAAGGTGATGAAGTACGACAGGGACGGGCATGTCATCAACGCCTTCGGTAAATTCGGCGACGGCTTCGGCGAATTCGGCAGGCCACGCGGGATCGCCGTCGACGACATGGGGCGCATCTACGTGGTCGACGCCGCCCATCAGAACGTCCAGATCTTCAACGAGAAATTCCGTATCCTCATGTTTTTCGGCGATCCGAACTCGGCTGCGGACGGGACCCTGAACCTGCCGGCGGGCATCGCTGTCAGCACGGATAACCTCCCCTATTACCAGTCGCTCGCGGACCCCTCTTTTGTAGTGGAAAGTATCATCTTCGTCACCAACCAGTATGGGCCGAACAAGCTGTCGATTTATGGCATGGGGCACGCCAGAGGCGCGGCGGACGACACCAAGGCCTCCAACGCAGCCGAAATAGGTGATGCCGCCAAAAAGGAACAGCTGGAGAAGGAGAAGCTGAAAGGGACCGTGAAGGCGCCGGAAAAGAAATAACAATCAAAAGCCTCACCGCAGAGGCCACAGGGGAACACAGAGCAAATCATAAACCAAAGACTAACCTGACTAGCGCTAATCTTCCGCTGGAGAAACTCCCTCCCCTTCAAGTGGAGGGTCGGGGTGGGGATGGGGCAAATTCGGCACCAAAACATCCCCATCCCCCACCTGACCTCCCCCTTGAAGGGGGAGGAACATGATCTGCGGAAGATTAGCACCAATCAGGAAGACTAATGTCTTCTTTGTTTAAAACATAAGTCAGCTTTTGATTTTCCTCTGTGTACCTAAGTGGTGAGGCTTCATGCTTTGGGTTGTTAGTGATTGGTCGATGGGTCTGAATAGTTATAAATTGTTATCACATGGAAAGTAAAGCCAGGAGGGGGTTGGGTGAAAGAAGGTGGTCACTCTACAAGCGGATTCAAGACTCTGATCAGACTGTCGGTCCTTGTCTGCCTCATCTTTTTGCCCGGGTGCAATTCCCTCACGGGCCACAAGATATTGACTACCTTCTTCGACGGCGTCCCCAGCCTTCCGGAGCCCGAACAGCTCTGCAAGGAGTATGTCGAAACCCAAAAGAACAAGACCGCGGAGGAACTCCTTAAGGGGGTAAAGACTGCTGACGCCGATACCCGTTCCGAGCATCCTCCCTATGCCGAGAGACGGTGCGACGATTGTCATGACAAACAGAAGGAGGGTGGTCTCATTGCACCGCCCACCGAGCTCTGCTTCACCTGCCACACCAATTTCATCAAAGGCTATTTCGTCCACGGTCCGGTCGCCGTCGGTCAGTGCCTGGCCTGCCACGTGCCGCATAACTCCAATTACCCTTCACTTTTGAAGGTGAGCAAGAAGGAGCTGTGCGGCAGCTGCCACCGCGAGGGCAGGGTGGCGGCTTCCCTGCACAAAAAGGCGAAGGAAAAGAATTTCAACTGTACCGACTGCCATAGCCCGCACTTCGGCAATGCGCCTTATTTTGTGAAATGACGACCGGCTCGCGTCCAGGACGATTCAGCTGCCTGCTCGTGCTCGTGCTCCTTCTGGTGCTCCCTGCAAGCGCCTACTGCCAGCAGTACAGTCTCTTCCTGCTGGGAAACTTCGAACAGTCGCTTGCTCTTTCCTACGACTACGCCGGGAGAAACGACAGCTACGCGCAGGGGAGAACCAACACCTCGAGCCAGCACCGCTTCGAGGAGACCTACCACATCGCCCTTCCCTATGCGATCCTCTCCCCCCGCATACTCAAGGGATCGCTGGCGCTCGACTTCGGCTTCAATCAGGGGTTTTTCTCGAATTCCGGATCGCCCTCGGGGTCAGACAGCCGGCTCGATTTCCAGTACCGCATAGACGGCCTCCTGCTCGATCGCACCGGCACGCCGGCCCGTTTTGCCTACAGCTCAACCATAAGCCATGTCCAGCAGGAATTTTCCAGCGGCTATGACCTCCTGACCGATGTACGGTCGCTCGGGTTCTCCATAAAGAACAAACGGGTTCCGGTGGTGGCGAACTACACCGAAACTTCGAACACGACCAGCGGATTGCCCCAGGACACGGTGCAACACAACCGGAACTTCTTCATCGGCGCCAACAACAAGTGGAAGGAATTCAGCAACACCCAGGGAATCATCTCCTTCACCGACAGTAGCAGTTCGATTCAGGGGAGTGACTTGGCCCCGACCTCCGGCCGAAGCTACAACATGTCCTTCTCGAATGCGCTTTCCTGGGGGGGGAGCGGCAAGGAAAAACAGTTCTCCACCCAGTACAACTACTTAGGATCTGCGGGGTTGTTCACGCAGACGAGCTCCGGTCTCGGCCTCAGTTACTCTCAGGCGCTCGGTCGTGCGCTCCACTACGGGGTCGGCTATCAGAACTCCACGGCGGAGAGCCAGGGGAATCACTCGAATACCAACTCGGGCAACGCCTGGGTGGAGCAAAAACTGTTCGAGAATCTGCTGACTCGAATCGACGTGAACGCGCACAAGGATGACGCCTCCAACGGAACCGAGCAAGAGGTGACCGGCACCCTGAACATCGCGTACCAAAAGAAGCTTCCCCGGGACAGTTCCTGTGGCATCACTTACCAGCAGCAGATCGACGTCCTGGATCGAAACTTCACCACAGCGACTGCCCCCGCCGACGAGACGCTCACCGTCGACTCCTTCAACGGGAATCTATTGAAATTCAGTTTCGTGGACCAGGCCAGCATCGTGGTGCACAATCCCGAAAAGATCTCGGTCCCCTACGTTGCCGGAACCGACTACTTTCTGGAGCCGGTGGGAAACCGGACCAGGCTCACTTTCATAGGCAGCCCCAGCATCAGCGGTGGTGACAAACTGCAGGTCACCTACAACTACACGGTGAACCCCTCCATCAGTTTCGAGACCGACTCCCGCGCAGTCGGCGCATCCCTGTCGCTGTTTAGGAGCCGGTACAACCTGCGGGGCAGCTACAGCGAGTCGCAGCAGCATCTGCTGAGCGGCGAAGCCGACTCACTGCGTCTCGAGAAACAAAAAAGTTACACTCTCGGCGCCGATACCAGGTGGGATAGGGCATCCTTGAGCCTCAACTACAACCTGAGCCAGTCCAGCCAGACGCAGCAGCAGGGCGTCGAGGGGACGGCCACCCATGACCGGGACTTCGCGGCCGGGACCGCCACCTTCCAGGTGAGGGATTCCTACACCACCGCGCAGAGGGAAGGGGTCGACCTTGGGGGTGGCACCGAGACCACCAGCGCGAACACCTTCAACCTTGGCGCCTCCTTCAAGACGGTCCTGTTCGGCAACATAGCCACACTGCTTCGTACCAGCTACACCCACACCGGCGGCTCGGGTGCCAGCAGGGATTTTTACAACCTGGGTGTCAACATGAACACCTCCTACAGGCGTTTCGTCATTACGCTCAGGTCTCAGCTGAACTGGCAGAGCCTCGTTGATTATACGACGCGCTCGGAATCGGTACGACTCGATATAACGAGGTTTTTCTAACTCCACGGGAGGAGTACGATTGAAAACCACGCTCCGGATAAAATTGCTGTACCTGACGCTGTTTCTCCTGTTGCTGAACGCCTGTGCAACAACGCCCTCGGCGAAAACGTCCAACCGTGAGCTGTTGTGGCCTCCGCTTCCTCTGGAGACCAGGATCCAGTGGGTGATGGAGCTGAACGATTACCAGGACGTCGGGATCGGCAAGGGGTTCTGGCAGCGGGTCGGCGAGTTCGTCTTCGGCGAGGAGGAGAGCCGGATCCGCAAACCGTATGGCGTCTACCATGACGATCACGATCGCCTCTTCGTGGTTGATGTGGGCGCGTCTCTGATTCACGTGATGGACAGGGAAAAGAACGAATACTACACCATCGGCGACCACAAGAAGAACACCCTCAGGACCCCGATCGCCGTCACCGAGGACGAGAAGGAGAACCTGTACCTGACTGATGCGGGGACTGGCGTGATCTACAGGTACGACCTGGTCAAGAGGGAGCTCAAGCAGTTCGGTTCGTTTAAACTCGAGCGGCCTACCGGTATTGCTTACAACCGGGTCAACAAGCTGCTGTATGTCGCCGATACCGCCGTGCACCAGGTCGTCGTCTTCAGCCTGGACGGCATGGAGCGGATGCGGATTGGTTCCCGGGGAGAGAAACCGGGGCAATTCAACTACCCTACCGACCTCTTCGTCAATGCCCGGGGGGAGTTGCTGGTTACCGACGCGCTCAATGCCAGAATCCAGATCTTCTCGTCTGCGGGGGTGCTGCTCCGTACGGTCGGCACCGTGGGCGATGCCCCGGGCTTTTTCGACAAGCCGAAGGGGGTTGCCGTCGACAGCGAGGGGCATATCTACGTCTGCGAGTCGCTGTTCGACACGGTGCAGATATTCGATGAAAAGGGGCGCTTCCTGCTAAACTTCGGCACCACCGGCTCCGAGGAAGGAGAGTTGCGGATGCCTTCCGGTATCTTCATCGACAGCAACGATTACATCTATGTGGCAGATACCTACAACAAGCGGGTCCAGGTTTTCAAATACCTGAATCACAAAAGCACCAAAGGGATCAAAGCCGAGTAATCGAAGCCTGTCGTCGTCCTGGAACGGCTCAGCCTAACGGAAAGGGTAGACTCGATGCAAAAAATAATGTTCATTCAAGCAATTGCGCTTTTTGCCTTGCTCCTGCCGGTGACCGGGGAATCGAGACCTGCCCCTCGCGGAAGCAGCATAGCCGACACTCCACACAATTTTTCCGTAAGCGGCATAGGGTATCCCGATAAAAGACTCCCCATCTACCAGTCGAAAAAGGAGGAGAGAGTCTGCGTTTTCTGTCACTCGCCCCATCATGCGTTCAGCGACGGGCCGCTTTGGAGCCGCGAGATCGACACCAACGCGCTGTATACCCCCTACTTCTCGACCACACTCAACCCCAAGCACCTGAGGCCGGATCAGCCGCTTGGAGCCTCCCGGCTTTGCCTGAGCTGCCATGACGGGACCATAGCCATCGGCAAGCTGACCCGCAGCTTCTCGCTGGACGAAGCGATGCCCGCGGCAGCTACCTATACCGCGCCGAGCATTAACATCAACTTGGGGCGCAACCTGGCGGACGATCATCCGATTTCATTTCCCTACTTCTACGAGCCGGGAGGGGAACTTGAGGACCCTGAGCTCCTCCCTGCCAAGGGGATCAGGCTTTCACCGGGCAATTTCCTCGAATGCACCGGCTGTCACAACCCGCACGACAACAGCAACGACAACTTCCTGGTCATCAACAATATTCCCGAAGAAAATCCGGGGACGCCGCTTTGCATCGCGTGCCACAGAAAGGCGGGTTGGGATGACAAAGACAGCGTCCACAGTACCGGGGGTGGGGATGCCTTCAACGGGCCCCTGGTCAAAGCGCAGGGGTGCGCGAACTGCCATCTGCCGCACAGCGCACCGGGGGTGGTGCACCTTCTGAAGAGCGCGGTCCCGTCCGCGACCTGCGCGAACCCGGTCGAGAGTGGCGGCAGCTGCCATAACGGCCTGAAAAACGACGGCGACATTTTGAGCCTGACCAAGAAGTCTTACAGACACAGCGTGCTAGGTGGGGCGAACGATGACCATGTGGAAACCGAGGTGTTGCCGGCCAGGGTCAAGCACGTTGAGTGCGTTGACTGCCACAACCCTCACCAGTCGGGTGCGGAAGGGGTTCCTCTGGGCGCAGGCAACCCGGCGGTCATGCCGGCTTCCCAGGCGCCAGCCGTCAACGGAGCGCTCAGGGGGGTGAGGGGCGTGGACCAATCGGGGACAGCGGAGCTCACTCCGGCAACCGCAGAGTACCAAATCTGTTTCAAATGCCATGCAAGCACCAATGCCGTGTTCAAGGCGTTCATCGTCCATCCCCTGCGGCAGTCCGAACAGTTTGACCAAAGCCTCCGTTTTTCGTCCGACAACGCCTCCTACCATCCGGTCGTCGGCGTGCGCAAGAAAAACGGGAACAGCCTCCTGTTGAAGTACACCAACTCGATGAAGCAGATTTATTGCTGTGACTGCCACAGTCCGATGGGGTCCGACGAGGCGCACCTGCTTAGAGGCAGGAACTGGGAGACTTATCCCTCGATCGAGGTAGACTATCCGCTTTGTTTCCGATGCCATGACAGTGAGTACCTGACCAACCCCACGCTGGGGAGCCACGCGCCTTCGGCTGCGTTCCACAAGTCCCACCTGTTCAATCATACGGGAGCCAATCCCCCTACGGGAGGCAACGCCCCTTGTTCCAGCTGTCACGACCCGCACGGCGTCGCGAACAACCTGTTCCTGGTCAATTTCGACCTCCGCTATGCCGGGTCCACACCGCTCTACAACGGGGCGACCTGTACGGTGGCGTGTCATGGTGCCAACCCTAAGAACATCAATTCATATCCGTAACGCCGCGCCAACGCGCCGGAAGCTTCCTCCGCATTACCCCACCCTATTTCCTCCCCGACGCCCTGCCCCGCAGGGCGTCTTTTTTTCCGTACTCCGCCAAACTCATGTGCCTGACAGGTATGTCCCGCGAAACGCATTTGAACCGCAAAGACGCCAAGAACGCCAAGAAAATCATTGTGTTGAGCCAGAAAACCTTCTTATCCAAAAGGGGGCCTCTGGCTGCTTATTAACTTGCTGATTTCATTGTGAACTTTGCGAATTTGAGGTAGTGAACCGCTTTTCCCATAGTTTGTTAAACCAAGCGGAAGATCTATGCTAATTAGTAAATATTGTGAGAACGGTAACCAAAGGACTATCATGAAAACAAAATCTCAAGATTATCATGATGATCTTAACGATTGAATATCATGAAAACCAATATCGATCCAAAATAATATTAAAACGGTTGATTTGCATTTGTAATAAAAGTAACTGCAGATAAACTGAATTCTTAACAACCGCAACAGCTCTTTTCGTTTAAAACTGTCAGCCGGATTCTCAACTATAACAAACGACAAAAATGCAATGTTTATGAAAAACAGATGACCATCTGTGGTTGATGATCTGCGCCCAATTTTTCGATAAGTGGAAAAGTTTATTGTCGGAGTTGACTCAGTAGAATCCATTTTATGCCAGCAATAAGGTGTTTCACGATCAATTTTAGCCACTATTGCCAGTCATTTTAAAGGAAGGATAAGGCATTAAAATTTTAGATGGTTCGGCTAATGTGCAGCAGTCAACTATCGGAAAGGAGGGTGGAATCAAGCAGCAAGGTCGGGATTGTGCGTTTGCTCGGATGTCAGTCTGGTTCGCGAACTGAAGTGAAAACTTCAATGAAAAAACGGAGGAAAGTGAAATGAGAAAGAATCTCGTCGTAGCGTTAAGTCTTGCAGCAATCGCCGCCGCTTCCACCAGCGCCTTCGCTGATTACTCGGCTGCCGGTTCCGGGGTTTCCGGCTCGCGTCACGACATCAACAAGTTTGCTTCAGAAAACGCTGGGCTTAGCGTTACCCCAGACTCGCAGGAGAGGGTTTGCGCGTTCTGCCATACTCCTCACCATGCATACGCCAAAGATATGACGGGCGCATCCTCGACCGGGACAACGGCAGACTATCTGCCGCTTTGGTCGCACGAACTAACCGCAAAAGCTTACACCCCATACGCGAGCAGCACCCTGCAGGCATCGATCGGCGATCCCCTTATCGGGCCTTCCCGCCTCTGCATGAGTTGCCATGACGGCGTCATCGCAGTGGATACGCACTACCAGAATCTTGGCGCGGAGGCAACGAAATCTCCTCAGCTCACTGGCGACACATTCTCCAGCACTGCGGCCTTGTCCGGTGCGGTTGGAGCGGGCACCAGTCTGGCAGGCGACCACCCTATCGGGTTCGACTACCTTGTTGCTCAGGCGGCTGATAGGGATGCTAACACCAACCTGGTAACCGGCATCAAGGAAGCTTCCAACCATTTCCTGACAATTAACGGTAGCGGTCAGATTCCAACCACAATTCAAGACGTGCTTTTCCCCTTCGGCAGCAACATCAAGAGAATCATGACCTGTTCAACCTGCCACGAAGTACACAACAGGGATAACGTCGTACAGTATAAAGCCAATGGTAGCCGCATGGACGTTAACTATTTCCTGTACGGCTCACAGAGCGGTTCGAAGATCTGCCTCTCCTGCCACGACAAGTAACCCGGCTGCTCCGCTGTTGGCTTTCCGGACGCCCTGCGCCAGCAGGGCGTCCTTCATTATTCGCTTCTATGCCTGCCTCCATCCGCATCACGGCTTGAAAACCTTGAGATCCAGTTCTCCGGCATACCTGCCGAAAAATACGTGTTCGCCAACCCGCCCCGACGTCACCATCCTAAAGCTGTCCAGCTCTCACCTTCTCCTGCCCTGCGTCAATCCGTATCGTCAGCGTTCCATGCCTTTGCTCCCTCTCATAATCCCGGCGCACCGTCTTGTCGCGATGTGAAATAACGGACTCCGCAGCAATATCACGTGAGATGGCGGCCGAGATGCACGGGAAAACAGCCCATGTGACGCGGTTCGGACGGATAACTTGCCGTTATTATATAGGAAGCCTCTATGTGGCAATGGTTGGTATGGGATATGCTTACGTGACCAATATGACAGAATCGTAATCATGACGTCATTTGGATGTATCCGTAATGCAATGCAACGGAAGCTTTAGGACGGAAGGTAAATAATTTTCGGGGCACACCAATCTGCGACTGAAAAGGAAAAGGAGGTGTGAAGGGCAAAAACTGGAAAGATTTACGGTAGATGCAGGGAAATAATGGGTAATGCAATGGTAGTACAAACTTCCAAAAAGGAAAAAGGAGAAGAAAATGAAGATGAATTTTGTAGTAACGATGGGCTTAGTAGCTGCCGTCACCGCCGCATCCGCCACAGCATTCGCGTACACGGATGCCAAAACCGGGATTTCGGGCTCGCGCCATGACATCAACGCGTTCGCAGTGCAGGGCGGAGTCGCCGGCGTGGCAAAAGACAGCCAGGAGCGTGTTTGCGCATTCTGCCACACCCCTCACCACGCTTACACCACGGATATGGCCGGCGCTGAATCCGCTGACTACCTGCCGCTTTGGTCCCATGAGCTGACCGCCAAAACCTACACCGGGTATGCCAGCGACACCCTGCAGGCCATTGTCGGCGATCCCCTCATCGGACCTTCCCGTCTCTGCATGAGCTGCCATGACGGCGTCATCGCAGTTGATACCCACTACCAGAACCTCGGCGTGAACAAGACAGGCGCTCAGCTTACCGGCGACGATTTCTCCCTCCTCCCGGCAGCGTCCGGTGCAGTCGGCGCAGGCACCAGCCTGGCAGGCGATCACCCGATCGGGTTCGACTACGTTGCAGCTCAGATTGCTGACCAGACTGCTGGCGGCGGACTTGCAGCTGGCATCAAAGTGGCGGAGACCAGCTTCTTCCAGGCTGATGGCGGACCGACCACAATCCACATTGTTGACACCCTGTTCGGCGTAGCCGGCGGCGCAAAGACCATCATGACCTGCGCTACCTGCCACGAAGTACACAACAAGGACAACGTTGTACAGAAGAAAGCTGACGGAACCCCCTTGGCGAACATCAACTACTTCCTGTACGGTTCACAGGCTGGTTCGCAGATCTGCCTCTCCTGCCACAATAAGTAATAGGCGGCGACTAAGCGTGGTTGTTGTTATTATTTAATTGATTACTACTTTGAAAAGGAGATATCGCATGTTTAAGAAACTGTTTGCAGCCCTTACATTGCTGATCGCCCTTCCGGCGTTTGCCAATGCAGCTGTATGGACAGTGAAGGCTACTTCGGCCAACCCGACGTTTGGTACTGTTTCCCCCAGCGGATACACTAACCTTCCGACGACTACGCTGACCCAGTCGATCACCGTTGCCCCAAAAACCGCAAATTACCAGATTTCCAGCATCATGGTGGACGGCGTGAACAAAGGGACTACCTCCCCCGTTGTCGTCCCCATGAAGGCCGGTACGACCATCGTCGTCGCTAACTTCGCGACGAAAACCTACAGCGTCACCGCTGGTCCCGTTGTTGGCGGAGGCGGACAGATCGCCTCAACCACGACACCTAAGGTAAATGCAGGGGCGAGCAAGACCTTCACCGTGACCCCCTACAGCGGCTACAAGACCCTTACGGTTATGGACGGCGCGACACCTGTTACCCTGGACGCCTCCAACAGCTTCACCATAGCCAATGTCCAGGCTGACCATGTCGTCACCGCAACCTTCGGCGGCGTCACTGCCAATGCCGGTGGTAACAAGACCGCGATAATCGGCAGTACGGTAGCCATAACTGGTACTGGTACGGCTGTGGGCACCCCGACATACCAGTGGTCGGTGGTTTATGCACCTGCCGGCGCGTCTATCTCGACGGACACTGTCTTGCCTGCAGGCGCGGCCCTTTCGTTCGTTGCAGACAAAGTCGGTACCTACAACCTCAAGCTGAAAGTGACCGACGAAGCTCAGTCCGCCACTTCCGCCGTCGCCATTACTGTGGCTGGCAGCTACGCTGATATCGCAAACGCATCTGCCAACGCATGTGCCGCTTGCCACCAAGCTAGCGCTGCGTTCCTGACCAGCAAGCACTGGGTCAACACCAAAGAGTACGGCCCTGAGTTCACCGGTGGCGCTGTGACTGGTGAGATCAACCCCAACGAGAGCTACGCGACTTATGAAGGTGCCGAATTAACAACCTGCTCCACAAAGTGCCACTTCAAGTCCAAAACCACTGCTGTTGGCTGCAACACCTGCCACGCAACCGGCCAGTTCAACGGGACTGCCCTGAAGGACGCTACCAAGCTCGGCATGGACGCTCCGATGCCGACCGCTGCTACCACATGCGTGGTCTGCCACTCGGGCAGCAAGCACGGCATCACGACCAATGGTTTCCTCGGCAGCAAGCACAATACAAACTTGATCAATGAAAGCACCGGTGCTAGAGCTTCCTGCGCCGAGAGCTGCCATTTTAATCCCAAGACCAACAGCAAAGTTTCCTGCCTGGCATGCCACGACTCGCATCTGCCTGAGTCAGCTACCGCAGCAACCACCTGCATGGTCTGCCATCTGTCCGGTTCCAAACACGGCGCCCCGACCGATGCCTTCCAGTTGTCTTCCCACAACACCGGTGATTCTGCCAAGAACTACTACCAGATGAACGAGAAGGCCTGCGTTGCCTGCCACGATCCGCACTCGACTGTGGCGACTTTCACAGGCTGCAACAGCTGCCACAAGCCGGGTACGGCTTACGGCATTTTCGCTAACACCTCCGCGGTCAGAATGAAAGCACCGCACGGCGGCGGCGTAGCCACCAACTCTGTTGGCGGCAACGGCACCACCCAGTACGTAACCCAGGGCGCAATCTGCAACGATTGCCACGGCCACAACAACACCGTCAACGCCGGCTTCGCTGAAGGCGGCCACGGCGCAGTTTCCAGCGATCCGCTGAACGCCTTCGGTCACTACGACTGGAACGGCCGTACCAACAACGGAACGCGCCAGAACGGCAACTGCGACCGTTGCCACACCGCTTACGGCTTCATGAAATTCGCCAACCAGACCACCGGTTACACCCGTCTGCAGCTCAAAACCGGCCAGGCTAACAACGTCCTGATCTGCGTTGGCTGCCACAGCAATCTCGACAACGGCGCACTGCGCACCGACGCTACACCTGCTGGCAACCCGACGACCCTCGCCGGCGGCTACTTCGCTCTGTTCAGCTCCGCAGCTCCTACTGCTGCAGGGACCCAGGGCCAGGTTGCAGCTAACAAGACCAAGATCGAGCTTTCATTCCCCGGCTACAAGAACTCCAGCATCTGCGTACCTTGCCACGCTGGCCGTTCGACTGCAGCAGTCTTCGTCGCAGTAATCGACCAGGCTAAACTGGTAAACAAGAACTACTCCACCATCACAACCAGCTACTACCAGCACGCCGCCAACATGGGCCAGACCTTCACCGGCCAGGGCGGCTACGACTTCACCGGCAAACTCGCAACCATCGGCACCAGCGGCCATGCAGCACTGAAGATGGGCGCAACCGATACCCAGGGCCCTTGCGTCGCTTGCCATTACTCCAAGGCTGGCTTCGATCACTCCCTTGAGGTTGTTCCCTCTGTTGCAGGCTGCGTAGCAACAATGTGCCACAAGACTGTACCTAACGTTGAAGAAGCGAAAGCCAACTTCGACGCAGGCGTACTCGCTCTTGACACACTGATCCGTTACAAGTTCGCTCCGCTGCAGACTGTAGTACAGGACCTTGCAACCGAGCGCGGTAACGTCCGTTTTGGCCGTTTCGGCAAAGCTGACGGCGTTCCTGCAACTGACGCCACCGCCAAGGCAGCATACGGCGCATGGTACAACTGGCAGATCCTTGCCACCTATGACAAAGCAGCCTATGCTCACAACCCGAAGTATGCACGTCAGATCCTCAACGACACCCTCGCATACGTCAACTCCGGTCTGACTGACGGTAAAAACGTCGATGCAGCTCTTCTTGCTGCACAGGCGATCAACCCTGCTCTTGTCACTCCGGCTGTAGCCGCTGCTGCACAGGGCTTCATCACGGCTCCCGGCTGCGCCGCTTGCCACGCTGCAAAAGTAACGACCTTCACCACCACCGCAGGCTACCACTTTGTAACCAAAGAATACGCTTGCGCTAACTGCCACTCGGCTAACCTGCACCAGAGCACGGCAGCTGCCGATGCACCTACCTGCAGATGCCATGGCGACAACGCGACCAACGGCGCTCCTGTTCTTACCGCCATGAAAGCTGTTGGCGCAACCTGCGCTAACTGCCACGCAACCAACGACGTTCACAGCATGAAAGCCGCTGACCTGACCAAAGGTTGCGTAAGCTGCCATGCAGTGGCAGGCGCTAAACACGGCGCAGGTGTTGACGACAACAACGGCGTCCGCGCCATTACCGGTACTTCCGGCGAGTTCGGCGCGAACACCGCCAAGAAATCGCACCACATCGTTAACTCCGATGGCAGCGACCCGACTGACGCACAGTGCCTTGCCTGCCACGCTGAAGGTACGGTAGTAGCTGGCGCGGTGGTTGTCGACGCCAACTTCCACATGAAGGACAACAAGACCTACCTCCGTAACGGTGGTGGTATCCCGGCAGAAGTGCTTGCCACCGAGCTCGGCGGCAACAAGTCGACACTCGTCTCCGGCGTCTCCGTGTTCGCATGGAATCCGGCCACTCCGGACCACAACCTGATGGATCAGTTCTGCTTCTCCTGCCACAACGAAAACGGTGCACCGGTTGCAGCTGCGGCCATTGTCGCTGCTCTACCTGCCGCGACGGCAACCAACCCGTTTGCTGACACCATCTCCAACGGCTACGACCAGATGGCTCGTGGCAAAGTGGTCAACGCATTCGGCCAGTTCGACACCGGCAACGCATCGCACCACGCAGTTCGCGGCGCACGCTACTCCGGGAAAACCAGAACCGCTGGCGCAGATCGCTTGGTCACAAACCCGGCAACCTTCGCCAACACCTCTTCGGCAGCCTTTAACGGCGTAGCATATGAAGCTGGAAAGGCCGGCCCTGGTGTTCGTCAGACTCTGTTTGACGCTGGCTTCTTCTCCACTTCTTACTCGCCGCTAGGTTCAACCGGCACCAAGACGACCCTGGGCGACGACTCAACCCTCCATTGCGGCGACTGCCACACCGTCGGCCAGTGGACAAACACCAACACCACCTACAACAAGGCGGCAATCGGCGCACACGGCTCGGTCAACGAGTACATGCTGCGTAACAGCCAGGGTACTGACGCCCTGCACAATGCAGGAAGAGACAACAGCACAGCTTGGAACGACGCATCCGACGACATGGTCGACATCAACGGCAAAGCATCGCTCGTCTGCTACAACTGCCATGCCTTCAGCAGATACGGCGCGCTTGGCAAGCACGAAGGCGTTAACTCAGGCCTTGACTGCAACGGCGACGTATGGACCAACGCGGCTGCCGGCAGAATCGGTTCCGCTCGTCTCCTGCGCGAAGCTCCTTTCACCAGCAACGGAGAAGGCAGCAACATGTTCGGCATCCAGTGCGCCAACTGCCATAACAGCGGTCCTGCCGCACAGTTCGGCGGTATCCACGGCGGCAACATCACGTACACAGACGGCACCGGCGCAACTCAGAAGCCTTACCGCTTCCTGCCGGGTCTGGGCAACGTCAAGTACGCGCCGAACAACCACCTGAGAAATGATGGTAAAACAACATTCTCCGGATCACCGGCTGAAACAGCCGCAATAAATGCAGCTAAAAACACGAACACCCCTGAACTCACCAACACTTGGGAAGAGAAAACCCTCTTCACGGGTTCCAGGGCAACTTGCTACACGCTCAACGAGGGCGCAACTGGCTCGATGCCTGCCAAGGGGATGAAGAACCCCGCGACCGATGCCTACGCACCCGGTCAGTTAGTCACGGGTACCTGGGGTGCATGTACTGACCACGGCGGCTCCTCGATTGCCGGTGGCCATGCCGGTACCGGCAATACCATCAGAAACCCTGCCCTCAGAGACGTCCAGCGTCCTCTGACCTACTAACCTTAACCTGCTGTTAAATGAAGGAGAGGGACCTCCGGGTCCCTCTCCACCCTGCTCTGCAATGCAAGCCGGCACTCACGTGCCGGCTTTTTTCCGTGTTATGTGGCGAGCCTGATCAGTCCGCGTCACCCTGCTCGATTGGTTCGCCCTGCGTAGCGGGGCAATTACTCCTTGCCAATATTTCGACAATCCTATATAGAAATGGCTTGCAGCTTGCAGTAGATTGCGCCCATGGTACACCAACACGAGGCATCAGACGTCATGCATATCCTGATTATAGAAGACGAGAAGAAGACGGCGGCGTTCATCAGCCGCGGACTGTCCGAGGAAAACTTCACTGCCGACGTGATAGAAAACGGCCGGGACGGGCTGGAGCTCGCCCTGAACCGCGAGTACGACATGATCCTCCTCGACGTGATGCTCCCCGGCATCGACGGCTGGGAGGTCCTGAAGCGGCTGCGCGAAAAGGGTAAGGAAACGCCGGTGCTGATGCTGACGGTTCTAAACGGAGTGGAAGAGCGGGTCAGGGGGCTGCAGCTTGGCGCCGACGACTACCTCACCAAGCCGTTCGCCTTCTCGGAACTCCTGGCGCGCATCCACACCATCCTGCGGCGCGGCCCGGTCCGCACGCCGGAGGTGCTCAGGATCGCGGACCTGGAGATCGACTTCCCCGCCCACCGGGTCATGCGCGCCGGCAAGCGCATCGATCTCACCCAAAAGGAGTACGCCCTCCTGTCGCTGCTCGCCCGCAAAAGCGGCGAGGTGCTCTCCCGCACCCGGATCGCGGAGCGGATCTGGGACATCGACTTCGAAAGCGAAACCAACGTGGTCGACGTGCACATGCGCCGCCTCAGGATCAAGGTGGACGATCCCTTCGAAAACAAGCTGATTCACACGGTCCGCGGCGTTGGCTATGTCCTCGAACCGCGCTGAGCACGACGGCGCGGCCGAAAAACCCGCTTCCGGCCGCGCGCCCTGGTCCCTGACCCTCTGGCTGGCGCTCTCCAGCTCGCTCTCCGCCTTCTTCATCCTCGCGCTGATCTCCCTGGCGCTCTATCTCGGGCTCGCCTCGCAGTTGAAGAACCAGAATCACCTCTACCTGCACGACGAGGTGAACGCGCTGGAAAGGATGCTGCACGCCCGCGTGGGGGACGAGGCTGTGCTCGACGAGATCACCCCCGACCAGTCCGGCCAGGAGTACGTCAAGCACTACATCAGGCTCCTGGACAAACGCGAACAGCTCATCATCGAGACCAGCCGCATGGACCTGGTGGCCCCCCACGAGCGGTTCAAGCTTCCGCTAAAGGACGGCAGGCCCGGGGTCGACCGGCAATGGCGAACCGAGACCGGAAAACTGGTTCTGGCCACCTCGGTGTGGGTCGATCTGGGGAAGGGAACCGGCGAGCAGGGGATTCTCGAGGTGGCGCTCGACATCACCAACGTGCTTGGCATCCTGGAGGACTTCCGGATCAAGATCTACGGCGCACTCTTCGTCGGCTTCTTTTTCTGCGTCGGGGTAAATCTCGTCATCGCCCACCGGGGGACCCGGCCGCTGCGCAAGATGTCGCAACAGGTGCGCGGCATCTCGGTCTCCAATCTACAGGCGCGCATCGCCGGGAGCGACTGGCCCCGGGAACTGGACCAGTTGGTGGTCGCCACCAACCTGATGCTGGACCGGCTGCAGGATTCCTTCGAGCGGGTCTACAACTCTGCCAGGAACCTTTCCCACAAGATGCGCACGCCGCTCACCATCATGAGGGGGGAGGCCGAGGTGGCACTTTCCCGTGAGCGCAGCGTGGAAGAGCTGCAAAACGTCATAGTTTCGGGCCTTGAGGAAAACCGCCGCCTCGAGCGACTGGTCGACAACATACTCTTTCTATCCAACGCGGAGATGGGGAAGTTCGAGAGGCATGCCGTTCAGTTGGACGTGGGCTGCGAGATCGACAAGGTGATGGACTTCTATTCCCCGGCTGCCGAAGATAAAGGGATCGTCATCACCTGCCGGGGGAACGCGCTCCTGGTGGCGGATCCGGCCCTGGTCCGCAAGGCCGTCGCCGCTTTGCTTTCCAACGCGATTACCTTCAACGTCGCCGGAGGAACGGTGCGGTTCTCCGTCCGGCAGGGCGAGGGGGGCTCCGGCGAGATCTCCGTGACTGATGACGGGTGCGGCATCGCCGAGGAGGAACAGGAAAAAATCTTCGACCGTTTTTACAGGATCTACACCACCCGCTACCTGGACCCCCACGGCACCGGTCTGGGGCTCCCGATCGCCAAGGCGATCATGGATCTGCATCACGGGAGCATCTCGGTTACGAGTAATCTCTCCTACGGGACTACCGTTACCCTCAAGTTCCCCGACTACAATCAATTTTGAATTTTGAATTTTAGATTTTAGATTTTGAAATCCAAAATTCACAATCCAGAATCCAGAATCCAAAATCCAAAATCCAAAATCCAAAATCCAAAATCCAAAATCCCCCCAGATGACGAAACCGTAATGTTGCTGTAATTTAGCCGATTCGCAAATCCCGTAAAATCCGGCTTTCCATCGGTATATGACCACGTCAAATCCCCGAACCCATCTTGCCACCCCGCCCGAAAGCATTCCTCCGAGACCCCGGGGGAACTTTTTGGTGCCTGCTGAAAACCATGCAAGCATCTAAATAACAGCAGATTACGATTGTTTCGGGAGGCGTCGGCCGGTCGAACCTCAGGGGTTCCCGCGGCGGTCAGCGCCTCTCTGGCAAAGGTTGGCATCGCCGTTGCTATAGGATAGTTGCGGAAAGCTCAGTAGCCTGACACGGCAGCGCTGATTTTCGATTCAGGCGAGTATTCAGGTTTGGTCAAATATGCCGCATGTTGAGTATGACGATTTCGATGCTTCCGAGTCGTTGAACTGGTCTGCAAGGAGAAAAAGGAGGTGTGAGGTTGGACGCAGACAAATCCTTGGTCGAGTCAAGCAGTGGCAGTAGCAGTACCGGTTGTTATTTGATTTGCAGCACAAACTTTCAAAAGGGAGAAACTGAAACATGAAAAAGAATCTGTTAGTATCGCTGAGTATCGCCGCAGTTGTCGCAGCAACCTCCGCAACCGCCTTCGGTGCGTTTTCCGCTGCCGGCACCGGGATATCCGGGTCGCGCCATGACATCAATCAGTTCGCAGTCGACGGCGGCGTAGCTGGCGTATCGAAAGATTCCCAGGAGCGTGTTTGCGCATTCTGCCATACTCCTCACCATGCCTTCACCTCGGACATGACCGGTGCGGCAACTGCCGACTACCTGCCGCTTTGGTCCCATGAACTGACTTCCAAAAGCTACCAAGGTTATGCCAGCGACACCCTGAATGCAGTCATTGGCGACCCCCTCCTCGGACCTTCCCGTCTCTGCATGAGCTGCCATGACGGCGTCATCGCAATCGATACGCATTACTCGAACCTCGGCACCAAGAAAGACGGCGCTCAGCTGGTCGGCGACAACTTCTCCACCGATGCTGCTCAGTCCGGTGCAGTCGGCGCGGGCACCAGCCTGGCAGGCGACCACCCGATCGGGTTCGACTACATTGCAGCTCAGGCTGCTGACCAGGCTGCTGGCGGCGGACTGGCAGCTGGAATCAAAACGGCCGACAACTTCTTCAGGGGCGCAAACGGCACCTTCAGGACGATCAAAATTCAGGACGCTCTCTTCGGCGCAGGCGGCGGCGCGAAGACAATGATGACCTGTGCTACCTGCCACGACGTACACAACAAGGACAACGTTGTCCAGCTGAAGGCAGACGGTTCCCCGATGGGCGTGAACTACTTCCTGCTCGGCGCACAGAGCGGTTCGCAGATCTGCCTCTCCTGCCACAACAAGTAAATCGCAGGCTGGATGCACCACAGCCCGATGTTGTTTTGATACTTTGAACTAATCACAATTATCAAGGAGATAACGCATGTTTAAGAAACTGTTTGCAGCCCTTACATTGCTGATCGCCCTTCCGGCGTTTGCCAATGCAGCTGTATGGACAGTGAAGGCTACTTCGGCGAACTCGACCTTCGGTACTGTGTCCCCTGCGGGATACACAAACCTTGCGTCCACCACACCGAGCCAGGCAGTCATTGTTACCCCGGGAGCGAATTACCAGGTCTCCAGCATCATGGTAAACAGCGTTGACCAAAAGGTTGGCACTGCCGCCCAGACCGTTATCGTTCCCATGAAGGCCGGCACGAGCATCGTCGTCGCCAACTTCGTGGCCAAGGGCTTCACCGTCAAGGCAGGCGCCTGCACCAACGGTTCGATCAGCTCGACCGGCGCACAGACGGTAAATGCCGGAGGGAGCAAATCCTTCACGGTTACCCCCTTCAGCGGCTACAAGATCCTCACCGTCGCTGACAATGGGGCACCTGTTACCCTGGACCCGAGCAATGTATACACCGTGTCCAACGTTCAGGAAAACCACACCATCACGGCTACTTTCGGCGGAGTCACGGCGAATGCCGGACTCAACCAGAACGCTGTGGTCGGTCACGCAGTCAGCCTGACCGGTACCGGTACGGCCCCGGGCACTGATGTCCCGACCTACCAGTGGACGGTTACCTACGCACCTGCTGGTTCTTCCGTTACGACGGCCACGGTCTTCAACGCCGCGGCAGCTTCGTTCACGGCAGACAAAGCCGGTACCTACAACCTCAAGCTGAAAGTGACCGACGGAGATCTGTCGGCAACTTCGACTGTCGCCGTCACCGCGTTTGCCACTCTGGTAGATGCGGCAAACGCGTCCGCCAACGCCTGCGCATCCTGCCACTCGGATAAAGGCGCTTTCTTGACCAGCGCGCACACGCCTACCGCGAACGCGAACTTCGCGACCGCGACCAGCGCAGTCGGCTGCAACACCTGCCACGTAAGCGGCACCCTGCTCGGCATGGACGCACCGGTTCCGACCGCTGCAACGCTTTGCATCGCCTGCCATACCGACAACGCACCGGTACAGGGCTTGGTACAAGCGCAGAACTGGGCCAACGGCCTGCACAACAAGGCTAACAACCACTTCGAGCAGATCTACTGCAACAGCTGCCATGATTCCCACGGCCTGGTCGCCACCGCAACCAACGACAAGACCGACTCCTGCGCGGCTTGCCACACTGACCAGAGAAGCGTAGGCGGTGGAAACTACTCCATCTACTCCAGCGCTTCCAGGCTCGTGCTGAAGGCTCCGCACGGCGGCGGCGTGGCAACCAGCTCTGTTGGCGGCGACGGCACCACCCAGTACCTGACCCAGGGCGCCATCTGCACTGACTGCCACGGTCACAACAACGCCATCAACGCCGGCTTCGCAGAAGGCGGCCACGGCGAAGTCTCGAGCGATGCGCTGAACCCCTTTGCGCATTACGACTGGAGCACAAAAGGCAACACCACCTCCCGTGCGAACGGCAACTGCACCCGCTGCCACACGGCTTACGGTTTCATGAAGTTCGCCAACCAGACCACAGGCATGACCCGTCTGCAGCTCAAGACTGGCCAGGCTAACAACGTCCTGATCTGCATCGGATGCCACAAGACAACTGAAGGCGAACTCCGCACCGACGCAGTACCGGCAGGCGGCCACGGCCCGCTTTCCGGCGGCTACTTCGCACTCTTCAGCTCCTCAAAGGCTATTGTCGCAGCAGACAAGACCAAAATCGAGATTGCATTCCCCGGCTTGCAGAACTCAAGCATCTGCGTACCTTGCCACGCTGGCCGTTCGACTGCCGCGGTTTTCGTAGCAGTAATTGATAAAGCTAATACAGCACCGCTTGGTAACTACTCCACCATCAGCACCAGCTACTACCAGCATGCCAAGAACGTCGGCCAGAACTTCATCAGCCAGGGCGCTTATGATATCACCGGCAAACTTGCAGCCATCACCACCAACGGCCCAAGTGCTCATGCAGCAGTGAAAATGACTGGTGCTGACGACCAGGGCCCCTGCGTCGGCTGCCACTACTCAACCACGACTGCGACTCACTCCCTAGCGGTTGACAACACCAGCCCGACCTGCATCAACACCAACACCTGCCACACAACCGCACCTGACGTTGCTGGCGCGAAAGCCAACTTCGACGCAGGCGTAGCGGCTCTTACCGCACTCATTCATGCGAAGTTCGATCCGCTGATGTCTGCCGACTCCGCTCGTGGCGGCCTTGTTGGCCCGCTTGATACCGAGCGTGCTCCTGTCCGTTTCGGCCGTTTCGGCAAGGCTCCCGGCGTTGCAGCCGATGCAGCCACCGCCAAAGCAGCTTACGGCGCATGGTTCAACTGGCAGATCCTTGCCACCTACGACAACGCAGCATACGCCCACAACCCGAGATACGCTCGTCAGATCCTGAACGACACCCTCGGATTCCTGCAGACCGGCGTAGTCAAGACTTCTTACGCAGGCGCCGACGTTGCTGCGGCTATCGCGGCTGGCCAGACTGCCGGTACGATCACTGCAGCTCAGGCTACTGCAGCCAACGGCTTCATCACGGCTCCCGGCTGCGCCGCTTGCCACGCTGACAAAGTAACGACCTTCACCACCGCTGGCGGGTACCACTTTGTCACCAAGCAGTACTCCTGCAACAACTGCCACACCGAACTGCACCAGAACACCGCAGCGGCTACCCAGCCGACCTGCAGATGCCACGGCGACGTTGCCGGCACCGCAACACCGGTTCAGGACGCACTGAACGCCACTGGCGCAAACTGCGCACAGTGCCACACGACCCTTGATGTTCACAGCATGACAGCTCCTACCCGTACCGGGTGTGTCAACTGCCACGCCATCGCCATCGCTTACCATGACAAAAACGTGAACGACAACAACGGCGTACGTCAGATCACCGGTGCTACCGGCGAATTCGGCGGCAACGTTAACAAGAGATCGCACCACATCGTCAATGCTGGCGGCGGCGATCCGACCGATGCTCAGTGCCTCGCCTGCCATGCAGAGGGTACTGTTGTAGCCGGTGCAGTAGTCATCGATACAAACTTCCACAAGAAGAGCAACCTGATCTACCTGCGTAACGGTGGCGGCATCCCGGATACCCAGCTTGCCAAGGAAATCGGCGGCAACAAGTCGGTCACCATCTCCAGCGTCTCCGTGTTCCCCTGGAACCCGGCCACCCCGGACCACAACCTGATGGACCAGTTCTGCTTCTCCTGCCACAACGCAAACGGCGCACCGGTTGCAGCTGCAGCCATCGTCGCAGCTCTGCCCGGCGCAACAGCATCCAACCCGTTCGCAGACAGCATCTCCAACGGCTACGACCAGATGGCTCGTGGCAAGGTAGTCAACGCATTCGGCCAGTTCAGCACCGGCAACGCATCGCACCACGCGGTTCGCGGCAAGCGCTACTCCGGCAAGACCAGAACCGCTGGCGATCCGCGTGTTGTTGGCAAAGCTGCTGTCTATGACGGCACCAATGCATCGGTGGCCTTCACCACCATGTCCTCGGCCACGATGGGCGCTGGCGATGGTAAGGCTGGCCCCGGCGTTCGCAAGACCCTCTTTGACGCGGGTTTCTTCTCCACATCCTACTCACCGCTCGGTTCGACCGGCGCCATGACGACCCTGGGCGATGACTCCACACTCCATTGCGGCGACTGCCACACCGTCGGCCAGTGGAAATCAGGTTCTTCGATGACGGCCAACGGTACCGCTACCACCGTAGTTATCGGTGCCCACGGTTCGCAGAACGAGTACCTGCTCCGTAACAGCGCCGGTACCGACGCACTGCATAACGCAAACGGCTCCCTACTCACCGACATGCCGCAAGCAACCGATTCCAACACGGTTGCCATGCTGGTCTGCTACAACTGCCATGCCTTCTCCAGGTACGGCGCTCTCGGCAAGCATCAAGGCGTCAACAGCGGCGGCGACTGCAACACCGACAAGTGGACCAACAGCGTCGCAGGCCTGATCGGCTCCGCACGCCTGGGCCGCGTAGCACCCTTCACCAGCAGCGCAGCCGGCAGCAACATGTTCGCCATCCAGTGCGCAAACTGCCACAACAGCGGTGCTGCTGCGCAGTTCGGCGGCATCCACGGCGGCAACATCAGCTACACCGACGGCACTGGCGTTACGCAGAAGCCTTACCGCTTCCTGCCGGGTCTGAGCAACGTAAAGTACGCACCGAACAACCACCAGAGAAATGATGGTGTCACTACTTTCGGACCTTCTGCGCCCAAAGGCCAGAACACTCCGGAGTACACAACTTCTTGGGAAGAGAAGACCATCTTTACCGGTTCCAGGGCAACCTGCTACACTCTGAACACTGCTGCATCTGCTCCTGCCGTCGACATGACGAACCCTGCTACCGACAGCTACGCTGCCGGCCAGCCCGTTCTCGGCACCTGGGGCGCTTGTACCGACCACGGCGGGAGTTCTATCGGTGGCGGTCACGGCGGACCGCGCGACATCCAGCGCCCGCTAACCTACTAACCTGCAGTTACTTACCGGAGAGGGACCCCAGGGTCCCTCTCCACCCTGTTATGCAATGCAAGCCGGCACTTACCTGCCGGCTTTTTTGCGTTTTAGATTCCATTTGATTGCGAGTTATGCTAATTTGACTTGGCTTAAAACTAAATCCCATTATCGCTCATCGGTGAAGGTTCAATCTATGTCTACTGCGCTGAATTCTGTCAGGATCAAGAAGTTCATTGCCACCTCTCCCTACTTTTTTCTGGTATTTCTCATCATACCCGCTCAGCTGGTTATCGGCCGTTACCTCCCCATGCCGAGGTTTTTGCCGATAACAACCAAGATCCTCCTCTTCAATAACCTCTGCCTTTTGGCCTGCATCGCTCACAGGTTCTACCGCCAGGCGGCCGGGCTGTCCCGTGTCCTTCGCTACGGCCGCGACTACCTGGAACCCTCCTCCGCGCGGAGTGTGCCGCGCCCCGCTCGCGACTTGCGCCAGGCGCTTTCCGGCCAGGGGTACCATTTTACCGAGGACGGTGGCTACGCCGAGCGCAAGGATATCGGCTACCTCGGCACCCTGGTCTTTTACGGCGGGATGCTCATCCTGCTCGGATACGGCTCCTGGGCGAATCTGCACCAGTTCTCCGGCACCATCCTGCTCGGCTCCGGGTTCCCCGTCGAGCTCTCTTCCGGCAAGACCTACGGCAAGCTGATCCTCGGGCCGCTTGCCTCCTACAAGGGGCTGCCCCAGATCCAGGTCAGAAAACAGATCATGCCCAACGCGAGCTACCCCGCAGGGGCAACCGACATGGCACTGGTGGACAAGGATAAGAAGGTGCTGCTGCAGGGGGTGGTTGAGCCTTACAAGCCGCTGCACTTCCGCAATTACGACATCAACCTGGCCAAGTTCATTTTTGACGCCTCCATCACCGTCAAGACGGCCGACGACAAGTATTATGTCTTCTCCGATTTCGTAAAACTCATGCCGCTCACCCAGAAGAAGGGTCCTTACACCCATTACGCGCCCTTCGATACCGGCGATTTCAGCGGGGACCTCTATTACGATCCGGTCCCGAGGCGGTTTCTGGTGCAGATGAAAAGAAAAGGGACGCCCGTGCTCGATACCGAGCTCGTGTTCCAGAAGGACGACGTGAAAAAACAGGGCGATTACCGGGTCACCATAGACAAGCTGGGCCAGTGGTCCGAACTGCACATGTCGAGGCAAAGGCGCATGCAGCCGATCGTGTTCGGTGCGATAGTCGCCGCCTGCGGCCTGCTGCTGCGGCTCTTCGTGCGCCCCCGGCGTGTCTGGCTGGACGAGGAGAACGATGGGAGCTGCCGGGTGCGCTCCGTGGGCGCCGTGACGCTTTGACGGAGAAACCTGCCAGCTAGGCGGGAAACCGGCGCAGCTTTGGACACAGGCACTGCGTCCCTGCGGCACCTACACTGCCCGAGATCGCCTTTTGCGGGCCGGGTTTTTTTACACCTTCAAAACAGGACAGGGAACAAACATGGCTTTTTGGGAAATGGTATTTTATTGGGTGGCGCTGGTCGCCTACGCGCTTGCCTGCGGCGGCTACTTGTACTCCTTCATCTTCAAGAACCCCCGCTTCCTGTCCAAGATGACGCTCTTGGTCAGCTTCGGGTTCGCCGCGGTCACCATCGCCATCATCGCACGGTTCGTCGCCACGGGGCACCTTCCCTGGTCCGGCCACTACGAGTATGCCCTCATGGGGGGATGGTTCATCATCGCCTGCACCCTGTTCGTCGCCTGGCAGACCAGGTCGCTGCAGGTGCTGGCCGTTGCCACAACACCGCTCGTGGTGATCATGATGGGCTACGGCTACATGCAGAACCCCGCGCTCACCCCGATGGCGGCGAGCCTCAAGACCATCTGGCTCTACATCCATGTCTACTTTGCCTGGCTTGCCTTCGGCGCCTACTCTCTCGCCATGGCCGCGGGCGTTCTCTACCTTTTGAAAAAGAAGGACGCGGCGAAGCCCGTGCAGAACCCGTCCCACGAGCGTTTTCCCTCCCTGGCGCGGCTGGACGAGCTGATCTTTCGCTACGTCGTCTTCGGGTTCATCACAGCCACCATCATGAACGCTGCGGGCGCCATCTGGGCCAAGGACCTCTGGGGGAGTTACTGGAGCTGGGACCCGGTCGAGACCTGGTCGCTCATCTCCTGGCTCACCTACGGCATCACCATCCACCTGCGGGTCACCTTCGGCTGGAAGGACACCAGGCTTGCCTGGCTTGCGGTCGGAGCCCTGACCACCGTCATCATCTGCTTTTTCGGGGTGAACCTGGTGGTCAACACCAGTCTGCACATGTTCCAAGTACGCTAAAGTTTCGCTACCTAAAATCCACTTCGTACGAAGTTACAGGCGGTATCCCTTAGCCCATGAGCAACAAAGTCATCAAATACCTAAGTTCGCTGCGCTTCACCATCCTCCTCATCTGCCTCCTTGCCCTGACCTTCATGGTCGGCCTCTGGGTGCCGCAGATAAGTCTGGTGAAATTCATGTACCTCGAGTGGAAGAAGAACTCGCCGTCGCTGGTGGCCTTTCTCGACGCGCTGAGACTAACCACCATATACACCTCGCCCATCACGATGACGCTCTGGGGGCTCTTCTTTCTTAACCTGTCGCTGGTGATCTGGCAGCGCATACCGGTGATCCTGAAACGCATCGAGCTCACCCCGGCAAAGATCGCCAACCCCGACACCGCCGGGGGATACCTGTTCCGGCGCAGCTTCCCGCTCCCCGCCGGCACCGACAAGGATGCGGTCTTCGGCTTCCTGCGCGGGCAGGGGTACGCGATCATCGGTGACCAGAACGGTTTCTATGGTGTGAAGAACCGCTATTCCTCGGTAGGTTTCCTGATTTTCCACCTGAGTTTCTTCTTTATCCTCCTGGGCGGGCTGATCAGCATCTATACCACCTTTATCGGATACGTGGACCTGGCACAGGGGGAATCGTTCCAGGGCGAGATGGAGCGCTACAACGCCTCCCCGATCCCGGTACTCCCGAAGGTCGGCTCGATCCCGCGCGCCTCCTTCACCGTGAAGAGCATCGTCCCCCAGGTAGAGAACAACACACCGACCGGCATCGCCGTGGAACTCGTGGACCCCCAGGGGCGCGTCCATACGGCCGGCATCAACACTCCCTACATCGTGGACAACACCTCCTTCGTTTTCAAACACCTCGGAGTCGCCCCGCTCTTCGTTCTCAAGGACCCAAGCGGCAAGGAGCTGGAAGGCGCCTATTCCAAGCTCGACGTCATGCTCGGGCGGCAGGACTCCTTCAAACTTGCCGGGTTCGTGTTCCGTGCCCGCTTTTACCCGGACTACGTCCTGGAAGACGGCGTCGCCGCCACTCGGACCCAGGAGTTCAAGAACCCGACCTTCACCCTGGCCGTCGAGCAGGACGGGCGCAAGGTCGCCGAGGGTACCCTCCCGAAAAACGGGGTCTTCAGCTTCAACGGCTACCGTCTGGAGATGAGGGAAATGCCGTTCTGGGTCCGTTTTTACGTCATCAAGGAGCGCGGTCTCTCCATTCTTTATGCCGGTTTCGCCATGGCATCGCTTGCGCTGATCTGGCGTCTGATCCTGTACCGGCGCGACCTGGTCGGGGCGCTCCGGGGCGAGGAGGGTGCTCGCACGCTGGTGGTCGCCTGCCGCTCGGAATACTACAAGAACCTTGCTGAGGACGAGTTCCAGAAACTCTTCGACAAATTTACCAACTTGAAAACAGGAGAATGATGCCATGAAACGTATACTCGGTCTTTCGCTGGTACTGTTGGTCCTTTGCACCGCCTGCCACCGTGACGAAACCAAGGGGAATGACACATCCCGGATGCTGGTGAAAAGCGGCGGAAAGTACGGCTACTGCAACAAGAGCGGAAAGCTCGTCATCCCCGCCATGTACGACAACGCCTCCCTCTTCTCCGAGGGGCTCGCAGCGGTCCGCATGCATGGCAAGGACGGTTACATCGACCCGAGCGGCAAGATGGTCATTGCGCCCACCTTCGACTCCGGCTCCATCTTCAAGGACGGGCTCGCCGCGGTTAAGTCGGGCGACCGCTGGGGGTACATAGACAAGACCGGCAAGCGGGTCACCGAGTCCATGTACGTCGCCACCTTCGCCTTTACCCAGGGGCTTTCCGCGGTCATCGTGGTGGACAACAAGAGTAAGTTCAAGGCGGGCTTCATCGACAAGACCGGCAAGATGGCCATCAAGCCCGCCTTCGACGACGCGAAGCAGTTCACCGAGGACATGGCTGCGGTTAAGATCGACAAGAAGTACGGCTTCATAGATGCCAACGGCAAGCTCGCCATTCCGGCCGGCTTCGACGAGGCGGCCATGTTCCAGGAGGGGATGGCGCTGGTGAAGGTGAACGGCGTCTACGGCAAGCTCGGTTTCATCGATCACTCCGGCAAAATGGTCATCCCCGCCCAGTACGATGACGCAACCAGCTTCCATGAGGGGGTTGCTGCAGTCAGGACCGGTTCCAAGTGGCAGCTGATCGACAGCGCCGGCAAGCAGGTCATCGCCCGGGACTTCGTCGCTCCCACGCTCTTCTCCGAAGGGCTCGCTCCGGTCGTGGAAAACAAGAAGATCGGCTACATGGACAAGAAGGGAACCATGGTCATCAAGGCCCAGTTCGATGCAGGCTCCATCTTCGCCGACGGCCTGGCCCCGGTTAAGGTCGGGGGCAAGTGTGGTTTCATCGACAAGACCGGTGCCATGGTGATCGATCCGAAGTTCGACTGGGACCAGAAGATCGTCGACCTCTATGTCTCTTACTACAGCACGATCAAGAAGCTCTAGAGGTGCTCCCTGCGGCGCGCCAGCCGGGCGCGCCGCTTGTTTCCCAGCCACAGCGCCGTCGGCAGCCGACCGGCATCTGCTTGAATATCCGGCCGCTTGGGGTCACCCTTTTGTGCTAACCGGTTGCCTCACTGAGCAAAATCATGGAGGTCCTTTGAAAATGAAAAAAATCCTTGTTCTGGTAGCGGGAATAGTCATACTGATGGCCCAATCCGCAGTCGCGGACGAATTCGAGGTTTGTCAGGGAAACTGCACCAAGAAGAGTGACGAGTGCCTGTCCAGGATCTCCTCGCCCAACGACATCGAGATCCAGGACTTACGGCGTGCCTGCAGGGAAACGAAGTCAGTGTGCGATCATTACTGTGACGGCAGGTCCGAAAATCCCTATCAGGCAGAAGAGGAAAAGGCCGCCCGCGAAAAGCAGGAGCCCGCAGGCAGTGGCGGGATCAAGACTTTCGAGTTCAAATAGCGAACGCGCCGGCAGCTAAATCCCGGATCATATTCTGGAATCATGTTGGCCCCAGGCTCGCGCCTTAATCCACTCCATTTCACGACGCCAACCGGCAACCGGACCGGTTTGGCCCTGGAAAGGTCGTCAATGTCCCCCTCCCGATTGCCGCCTGCTTTGGCAGTTTTTTTATTCCCAATCCCTGCCGCTTCTGTTATCTTACGTCGCGACGCAGGCTGGAGTAATCAGGAGTCTGCCCGGTAATTGCCTTTAAGAAATAGATAGTCAACATGTTCAATTTACAGAGGAAATAACGCAATGCATATCAGCCCGGGGCTCGGCGTAGCCATCATGATGAACAACTATTTCCACGACATGGCCACCGGCCTGCTGGTGGGGAGCGGCTTCGCCCTGCATGCCATCATCCGCATCCAGGCGACCATGAATACGCCCGAGGCGACGCTCTTCTTCCTGAAGACCAACCGCCATATGGTGAAGCTGTTCAAGTTCGCCCTCTGGTGGGTCATCCTGGGGGGGGTCCCCCGCACCATCTTCTACACCAGCTTCGAGTGGGCCAACGCCGCCGGCAACCATCAGATTGCTGCCCTCGGGGTAAAGCACGTCATGATGTTCGCCGTCGTGGTCTGGGGGGTAATCGCCTGGCGCCGCATGCAGAAGACGGTGGCCAAGCTCAAGGAAACGCTCCCCGAAGAACTGCGCGTTCGATTGGTGGATTGAAAAACGATAAGCCAAGCGAATCTGACCAAATCTCTTGTTGCCACAAAAACGCTCAAAAGACACAAAGGGTAAAACAGAAGCTAACTGTACTCTTTTTTGTAAACAAACATGATAGATATCTCTGTCAAAGACCAGCAGTGTCCCGTTTGCTTTCGACAATCGCCGTGCCGTAGAGTGTAAAATTCGGCAGATTGACCGAGTAAAGTTGAAATCACCAAACAACACAAAATCTTTTCGCCACAAAAAGGCACAAAAGGCGCAAAAAACATCTTCAAGCTTTAGTGCGTTTTGTGGCCAATTTGTCGTTTGTGGTTTTGCAGGCAAGAATCGAACCGGACAACGCTGGTCAAAGACAAGAAGTAGGCCTGTAACTTAGTCTGAAGCACTAATGGTGATTGGTTTTCTTTGTGCCTTTTGTGCCTTTTTGTGGCTAAATGTTTTAGTAGTTGGTTTGTCGTCTTCTTGTTTTATTGTTCCCTTTGCGGCGGATAACTGTGCTGATTCGTATCCTCAAAAACTCCTTCCTCAAACGCCCCAAGTCGGTGCTGCTGGTATTCATCTCCATCACGATGGGCGCCGCGGTGGCCACGGCGTTTCTCGGCATAGCCGGCGAGGTATCCCACAAGATGGCGCTGGAGCTCAGGAGCTACGGGGCCAACATCCTGCTGGAGCCTGCCGCCCTGGAAGGCGGCGGCTACCTGCGCGAAGCCGACCTCCCCAAAATCAAGACGGTCTTCTGGAAGTACAACATCACCGGGTTCAACCCCTACCTGTTCGGCGTCGCCGAATTCAGCGCCGGAACCAGGCGGGAGCGCGGCGTGGTCTCCGGGACCTGGTTCACCAAGCGGCTGGAGGTGCCCGGTGAGGAGTCCTCGGTCCAGGGGATCAAGGGGATCGCCCCCTGGTGGGAGGTGCAGGGCAATTGGCCCGCCGCCGCCGATGAGGCGATCATCGGTGCCGCCCTGGCCCGCAGGCTCCGGGTTGCCGTCGGCAGCGAGGTAGCGGCGGCGATACACGGACGCACCCAGCGCTTTCGTGTCTGCGGCATCGTCACCACCGGCGGCTTCGAGGAGGAGCAGCTTTTCGCGCCCCTGGTGACGGTTCAGGAGCTCATGGAGCAGCAGGGGAAGGTGTCCCGCGTGCTGGTGAGCGCTCTCACGGTGCCGATGGACGATTTCGGCAAGAAGGACCCGGCCACCATGTCCAAGGACGAGTACGAGAAGTGGTACTGCACGGCCTATGTGACCTCGGTGGCAAAGAATGTGGAAGAGGTGATGGGCGGCAGCCGGGCCAAGCCGATCTGGCAGATCGCCAGCGCGGAAGGGGCGCTGCTTAAAAAGCTCAACGCTGTGATGATTTTCCTCACCGTGCTGGCGCTGGGCGCTTCCGCCACCGCCGTCTCGACCAGCCTCATGGCCTCAATGGCCGAGCGCAGCCGGGAGATTGCCCTCATGAAGGCAGTCGGCGCCGACCGCTTCCAGATCAGCACGATTTTCATCGGCGAAACCCTGATCATCTCCCTGACAGGCGGGTTTGTCGGTTACCTTCTGGGTGAACAACTGTCAGAGCTCATCAGCCGCACCGTCTTCAACTCGACCATAGTTTCACCTCTCTGGCTCTTCCCCACCGCAATCGCCTCTGCCTTCGTCGTTGCCCTGGCCGGCAGTGTGGCGCCCCTGCGGCGGGCGCTCCTCATTGAGCCGGTACGGGTTCTGAAAGGATAATATGCACAGGCGTCGCTGGCTGCTCCAACTGGTTTTGAAGGCACTTGCCCATCGCAAGGGGCGCACCGTGCTGCTCCTGGCAGTGCTGGCCATGGCGTCGAGCCTTGCCACGGCCCTTGGTATCGTTTCCTACTCCATGGGGAAGCGCGTGGCCGAGGAGGTGCGTAAATACGGGGCCAACCTTGTGGTCCTTCCCGAGTCGGCACGGCTTGACGTGGGTAGCGGCGGTCTCAATTTCGGCGTCATCAGCGAGCCCGCCTACCTGAAGCAGCGCGATGTCGAGGATGCCTTGGCGAAGAGCGGCCTGAAGGCCGAGCGCTCGTTTCATCTGCGCGGCGCACTGCACTGGAAGGATGCCGATCTCATGGTGGAGGGTGTCAACTTCGCGGACATCCGCCGCCTGTTCCCCTGGTGGCAGCTCAAGGGGAGCTGGCCCGCGGCCGGTGAGACCCTGGTGGGCCTGGATCTGGCGACCCGCTTGAAGCTCAGGACCGGCGATACCATGGAACTCGCCGGTAAGGGACAAACGGTGCGACTGCGCGTCTCGGGGATAGTCTCCTCCGGTGGCGAGGAGGACGGCCTGCTGTTCCTTTCCCTGCCGGAACTTCAGCGGGCACTCGGCCTGGACGGTCAAGCCACCTTGGTCCGGCTCATGGTCACCGCCGGAGGAGACAGCCTCAAGAAGAGCGCGGCCGCACTCCAACTGCTGCTCCCTTCGGCAAAGGTGAGCGAAGTGCGTCAGACTGCACGCACCTCCGAGGGGCTGCTCGCCAAGGTCAAGCTGCTGATGATCATGGTGACGGCGGTGGTGCTGATTTCCGCGGGCAGCTCCGTGACCGGGACCATGAGCACGACGGTGCTGGAGCGGAGCAAGGAGATCGGACTCATGAAGGCGATGGGGGGGACCCGCTGGGAGGTCATGCTGATCTTCTGCGGCGAGGCCGCACTGCTCGGGGTGCTGGGGGGGCTTGCGGGGTACCTGCTCGGCAGCCTCGTCGCCCAGTTCATCACCCGGACGGTCTTTGCCGCCTCGGCCGAGTTCATCCCCTGGATGGCCGGAATCTCCCTGGGGGTGAGCCTCTTCCTGGCGCTCTTGGGAAGCCTCGGGCCGATGGTGTCCGTGTTCAAGCTCGATCCGGTGCGGAGCCTGCGCGGGGAATAAGGCCTTAAACCTCAAAACCTATTGCCACAAAAAGGCACAAAAGGCACAAAAAGGTAAATCTAAATCAAGCCTCAGGGCGGTTAAACTTATGGATATTAATTGCCTCTGCGATATCGTCCGCGAAACTTCTTTCGATATCCATCGCTTTCTGCGCCACGGTCATTTCGAAAAGGTTTACGAAAACGCCCTTGCCCATCGCCTTAATAAAAGAGGGCTCGACGTTAAACAACAGTTTCCCCTGCCGGTGTACGATGAGGACGGGACCCTCCTCGGTGACTACTACGCGGATCTCTTCATTGATAATCGGTTGATTGTAGAATTGAAGGCTAGCAAGGCTCTTGCTGATGAGAATATTGCTCAAATCCTCGGCTATCTTAGATCATCAAAAATTGAACATGGTCTTCTGATAAATTTCGGAGCATCAAAACTGCAAGTCAAGAAGTACATCCTTAGTCAGGATTTTTCACTATAACTAAAGCAATCTGTCATAAGAGCGTTGGTACATTTTATAAAGTTTTTTTTGTGCCTTTTGCGCCTTTTTGTGGCTAGATGTTTTTTCAGGTGTGAATTTTTTCTTAGTTCTTGTACTTCCTTTTTTCTGGCAACTGTCTCTTCCCGTACGAAAGGCTATCGATAATGGCCTGGGGCCGATGGTGTCCGTGTTCAAGCTCGATCCGGTGCGGAGCCTGCGCGGGGAATAAGGCATTAAACCTTCAAACCTATTGCCACAAAAAGGCACAAAAGGCACAAAAAGGTAAGTCTAAATCGAGCCTCAGGGCGGTCAAACTTATGGATATTAATTGCCTATGGGATATCGTCCGCGAAACCTCTTTCGATATCCATCGCTTTCTGCGCCACGGTCATTTCGAAAAGGTTTACGAAAATGCCCTTGCCCATCGCCTTAATAAAAGAGGGCTCGACGTTAAACAACAATTTCCCCTGCCGGTGTACGACGAGGACGGGACCCTCCTCGGTGACTACTACGCGGATCTCTTCATTGATAATCGGTTGATTGTAGAATTGAAGGCTAGCAAGGCTCTTGCTGATGAGAATATTGCTCAAATCCTCGGCTACCTTAGATCATCAAAAATTGAACATGGCCTTCTGATAAATTTCGGAGTATCAAAATTGCAAGTCAAGAAGTACATCCTTAGTCAGGAATTTTCACTATAACTAACGCAATCTGTCATAAGAGCGTTGACTCATTTTATAAAGTCTTTTTTGTGCCTTTTGCGCCTTTTTGTGGCTAGATGTTTTTTCAGGTGTGAATTTTTTCTTAGTTCTTGTACTTCCTTTTTTCTGGCAACCGTCTCTTCCCGTACGAAAGGCTATCGATAATGGCTACTATAGAAACAAGCGGTCTCACCAGAAGCTACGGCGATATATGCGCCCTGAAACCCCTCGACCTGCAGGTCCCCGAAGGGGAGTGGCTCTCCGTGATGGGGCATTCCGGCTCCGGCAAGAGTACCCTCATGAACCTGGTGGGTGGGCTCGATCGCCCCAGCGCCGGAAGCCTGCGGGTCGGCGGCAAGGACCTGCTGGGGCTTTCCGAGGACGGCCTGGCCCGCTTCCGGCGGGAATTCGTCGGGATCATCTTCCAGCAGCACCATCTGGTCCCCTACCTGTCGGCTGTCGAGAACGTGATGATGGCCCAGTATTTTCATAGCGTTCCCGACGAGGCCGAGGCGAGGACCGCACTGGAGCGGGTCGGCCTTGGGCACCGCCTGAGGAACCGGCCGGGGGAACTGTCGGGAGGGGAGCAGCAGCGGGTCTGCATCGCCCGGGCCATCATCAACAGCCCAAAGCTCCTCCTGGGTGACGAACCGACCGGAAACCTGGACCACAAGAGCACGGTGATGGTGCTGGAACTTCTCAAGGAGTTGCGGGCCGAGGAGCGCTTCACCATCATCATGGTCACGCACAACCAGGAAGTTGCGGTCTGGGGAGATCGGACCATCTATCTTGATGACGGCGTGCTGGTGCGTGAAGAACGGACGAGGCCTTGATGGTTGCGCTGAAACTTATCCCCCAAATCCTGTCCTGGGCCGTGATAGCTCTGGTCCTGCTGAGAGGGTTTCCCCGGTACCGCACCACCGTGTCGGCAGCGGCCTGCTCCGGTTTTGCGCTCGGGGCGGCCGGGATGCTGGCCCTCTTCCGTTTCCTGCCGGGAGAGCTCTGCTTCGGTCTGGCCAGGGACGTGGTCGGTGGAACTTTTTTGCTTGCCTGGGGCGTTTCCGTCGCAGCCGTTTACCGCAGCACCGGCCGGGAGAAGGCGATGTCATGGGGCGAGAGAATCGCTCAGACGCCCCCTTTCGCCGCAGCGCTCGCCCTTGCGTCCGGCTTTATTGCCGGTGCGGTCTGCGCCTGCAGGATCCCGGGTTCCGAAGGGAACCTGCTGGCCTGTCTCATCCTTGTCCTGGCGGGTGTCGCTCTCGTTTTCGCGGCCCTGGCCCTGGAAAGAGTGCTTCCCGCCTCCTTCACGGTCTCCCTCCCCGGTCTTCTGGTGCTGGTGGCTGCGCTGCTTTTGTTAGGCTCCTCCTCCATCATCCGCCTCGACCTCTTCGCTCCCCTCACCATGAAGGTGATGAAGTTCACCCACGACTTCGTGCACCAGTTTTTCGAGTCGATGCTGATTCCGGACCATCTCTTCATCCGTCCCTACCTCTGGGGGTATATCGGCCTTCTCTTCGGCAAGGAGGTGGGCTTTTGGGGAGGGCTCGTCATCTGGTTCGTTCCCGCCCTCCTGATCGTGCTGGCCATCCGGCTCGAGAGGCTGCCGCAGGTCTCCCACATCCGACAGGGGGCGGCGCGTCGCAGGGTGACGGCCGCCGCCATCAGGGCGCGCGGCTTCCGGCTGGTGGTTCCCGTGCTTGCCGTGGCTGTTCTTTCGGGCGCGGTTTACCGGAGCCGCTACCCGAGCGTTGAGTACTGGGACCCGAAACCGATGCCGATTCTGGCGAGCCCGTCCGGAGAAATCTTCATTCCCAAAAAGGGGGAGGTAAACCTCGAGGACGGGCAACTGCATAAATACCTCTTCAAACAGGGCGGGAAGGAGGCGCGCTTCTTCGTGCTGATGACCCCGGAAGGGAAGCTGACCGTGGACCTGGACGCCTGCGCCATATGCAAGCCCGACGGCTACGGTCAGGCGGAGGGGACCGTGATCTGCTACTACTGCAAGACCCTGATACCTCTAGAAACGGTCGGCAAGCCCGGCGGCTGCAACCCCGTTCCCGTTCCCTTCACGGAAAAGGATGACGGCGTGCACCTGGACGGGTTGACCCTCATCAACACCTGGAGCGGTACGATCCAGTCGACCGCACGGCCAAAGGAAGGTGGCAAGTGAGACGGCTTTTGCACACGATCTGGGGGGGACTCGCTTCCCGGGCCCTGCCGCCCCTTGTCATCGGCGGCTTCCTGCTCCTCTACATAGGGATCGCGTTCGGCACCGACGAAACGCTGATTGCCCTGATGGAAATCACCCGCACCACCGTTATTCTCGTTGCCCTGCTCGCCCTGCTGCCGCTCAACCATCTGATCCGTCTGCTGCGGGAATCGGCCAGCCATATCGAGCTGCGCCGGGCGTTGCACGGTGCGGCCGCCGGGGTTAATCCGGAGCTGTTCGATGAAACGGTTCCCCTGTCTCCCACGGCCTCGTTTGCCGGGCTGGAGGAGCGCCTTGCGGCCGAGGGGTACCAGACCCGCAGCACGGGGAGCGGACTGGCCGCCTGGCGGGGGATCGGCACCTTTGCGGGTCGGATCTGCTGGCGTGCCGCGACCTTCTGCCTCTTCGCCGGCATCCTGATCAGTCTCAGCAGCCGGGCCTCGTCCAGGGGGTCGGTCATCGAAGGAGAGCCGCTTCCCGCCGCCGCGGGCGGGGGGAAAGTGGAGAGGGTCGTTCTGGCGGATTCCCAGGGGGCGATTTTGTCCAAGGCGCTCGCCATGGAAGTGACCCCGCCGGAAGCCGGTGCAGCAAGGCGTGTCTTCGGGCTCTATCCCCCGGCACTGTATCGCGGCGCTTTCATCTACCCGCGCTACCTCGGTATCGGCCTGTTCGTCCGCTTTGACGCCCCTGACCTGCCGGGAGGCTACCAGAAGCACTGCATACTGAACATCCACCCACCCGGAAAGGAGGACAGTGCGGACATCACAGGTTCTCCCTACCGGCTCATTTTCAGCCTGGCGCAACCTGAGGACGGCAGCGATCCCTACAAGACGGGACGCATGACCTTCCTGTTCAAGGTGCACAAGGGAAAGGATGTGCTGTTCGCGGGGAGCGCGCCGGCCGGCGGTGAATTTGTCCATGACGGTTACCGGATCTCGCTTCCCGATGCCAGGCGTCTCGTGATAACCGATTTTATCCGGGATTACGGCGTGCTGCTCATCTGGGCTGCGGCCCTGCTGTTCATTGCTGCAGGATGCCTCTGGCTTCCGGCAAGGGTCTTTTTCCCACGGAGGGAGATGCTCTTTTTGCGGGAGGCGGACACGGTAAAGGCTTTCTCGCGCGCGGAAGGGGGGCGAAGTAGGCACGCGGGAGTATTCCATGACGCGCTGGACCTCATAGAGGGAAGGCACTCTGGCAACCCTTGAAGCTACTGGCTTTCGCCCCTGCCTTATGCCGGCATCACGCGGTGGTCGACAGGCAGAAGGCCGCAGTGCTTGCGATGTACTGCTCGCAGCAGACTCTATCTGGACAGGACCCCGGAAGCAGCCGGGCTCGTTAGCCGGTTCTTTGAGGTGATATCGCTACAGAAATGATAGCAAAGGCATGGTGGAGGTACGATTATGATAGGAAAGTTTCTTGTCGTGGCCGTGGGAATGTTGCTGACGGCGCAAGTGGCCTGTGCGGATGAAATGGATGATTGCCAGACCAACTGCGGGAAAAAGCTGCAGGACTGTATCGCCGCGATTGACAAGCCCAACGACATCGAAGTGCAGGAGTTGAGACGGCAGTGCGAAGATAGGCGATCTGAGTGTAATCACTTTTGTGACGGCAGGGCCGAAGACCCGTATAAAGAAGAGAAGGAGAAGGCTGCGCGGGAAAAGCAGGAATCGGATCACAATGGCGTGAAGCCGATTGAGTTTCAGTTCGATAAATAACTACACTCTTGCGCAGGCTGTTCTCCTACTTTCCGCCTGGGTGGTGCTGATCCGCCAGGCGGTTGAGGCACCCTTTCCCGGCCATGTTTCTCTGGATGGTCCCGTGCCGGCAAACGGCTGCCGGCTTTATACCGGTCTCGGTGGCGATTGACTTGGGGAGGGGAGGCGGGGCTTGGCTCCGCCCAGGGGATCAGTGTCCAGAGTGGAACCGGGGGAAGGTGGTGCGTTTCAAGTATTTAATCGTATTGATTCCTATTCTGATGACGCTCGCCGTTTATTGGAGAACCGGCTCTTTCGATTTCGTTAATTTCGATGATAACTTCTATGTCGTCGGAAATGCGCACGTTCGGGCTGGGCTTACTCTGGACGGTATCCGCTGGGCCTTTACCTCATTTCACGCAGCAAACTGGCATCCGCTCACTTGGCTGTCACACATGCTGGACTGCCAGCTTTCCGGCATGAGCCCAGGCAGGCATCATCTAACCAGCGTCCTTCTCCACCTCGCAAATACCGCGCTGCTGTTCCTTGTCCTGGCCAGAATGACGGGAACCTTTTGGCGGAGCGTCTTTGTCGCCTCGCTGTTCGCGCTCCACCCCATGCACGTGGAATCGGTTGCCTGGGTGGCAGAGCGCAAGGATGTTTTGAGCACCCTGTTTTTCCTGCTCACCCTGTGGTGCTACTCCCGGTACGCCGAGCGCCCCGGGCTTCAGCGCTATGGCGCGACCCTCTGCGCATTCGCGCTGGGGCTCCTGGCCAAGCCGATGTTGGTAACCGTTCCGTTCGTCCTACTCCTGCTGGATTACTGGCCGCTGCGCAGGTGGGGTGCCGCGGGAGCGGGCAAGGACGACGCCTCCGGGGAGGCCGGTCTGCACCCGGCGACTCCAGCCGCCACAGTTCCCCTGGTGCGTCTGGTAATGGAAAAAGTTCCCTTTGTCGTCCTATCAATCCTTTCCTGCCTTATCACGGTCTATGCGCAAAAGGCGGGCGGTGCGGTAGTGTCGGTCGACAAAATCTCCCTGCTGGATCGAGTCGCCGGCTCCTTAGCCGCCTATGGCTGGTACCTCTGCAAGATGGTCTGGCCGAACGGCCTGGCGTTTTACTATCCGCTCCTCGCCCAACTGCCCCTATGGCAAGTCGCCGCCGCCGTGGCACTGATCGGCGGGGTGTCCGCAGCGGTTTTCCTGCGGGGCCGGCAGTCGCCCTTTCTTGCCGTTGGCTGGTTGTGGTTTCTCGGCACCCTGGTGCCGGTGATCGGTCTGGTGAAGGTCGGCATGCAGGCCACGGCTGACAGATACACGTACATCCCGTATATCGGTCTTTTCATCATGGTCGCCTGGTATGCCCCGGAACTGTTGCAGCGTACCCGTTGCCCGCGTCCCGTACTTTGGCTGGCTGCGACGGTACCGATCCTGGCCTTCTCTATATGCAGCTGGATCCAGGTAGGATCCTGGAGCGACAGCCAGACACTGACCGAGCACGCCCTGAGTGTAACCAGCGACAATTTCATGGCACATAGCGCTCTGGGAGACAATCTGGACGACAGAGGGCACCCTGACGAGGCAATCACCCATTATCGGGAAGCACTTCGGATAAACCCATCCTATGAAATCGCCCACAACAGTCTCGGGATTGTTCTGGTAAAGCAGGGGAAGCTTTCCGAGGCCGCGAGCCACTTTTCAACGGCACTACAGCTCAACCCCGGTTATGCGGCTGCCTCAATGAACATGGGCGTCTGTCTGGCAAGCCAGGGGAAGTTTGAGGAAGCCGTAAACTTTTATCACACGGCCCAGAGAATCAACCCTGAAAATCCTGACATCGCCTACAACCTCGGACTCGCGCTTAACGAGCTCTCGAAATCGAAAGGCAGTAACCATTAGATTGTGATTTGTCAGGTGAATAACTTCCTGTCATGTAGTGCATAGGGGGTTTGGAATGAAGAAAGCGTTCGTCACCCGGAAGATCGTCAACGCGGCCTGCGGGATAGCCGCGGGCTCGGGTGAAAGGCTGCGCCTGGGGGACGTCTCCAGCAGCCGCGACTGGGGCTGGGCGCCCGAGGCGGTGCGACTGATGGTTGACGCCGAGCGGCAGCGGATGGGGTGCGCATGACACGTGAGACCAGTTCGCTCCGGATCGCGGTCGTCGGTCCCGTCTACCCCTACAAGGGGGGGATCACCCATTATACCGGCCTGTTGGCGCGCCACCTCGCCCTGACGCACGAGGTGCAGGTCTTCTCCTTTTCGCTGCAGTACCCCCGTTTCATCTACCCGGGGGAGGAGCAAAGGGACTACGCTGACGATTCCTTCAAGATTGATGGGACCAGGTACCTGCTCAACAGCGTTAATCCTTTTACCTGGTTGAGGACGGCCGCGGCGATCACACGCTTTGCACCCGATCTGGTCATCATCCCCTGGTGGAACCCCTTTTTCGGCCCCGCCTTTGCCACCGTCGCGCTCCTGTCAAAGCTGTTCAGCCGTGCCAAAGTGCTGTTCCTGATTCATAACGTGCTCCCGCATGAGCGGCTCCCCTTCGATCGCCTGATCACGGCATTTACCCTAAATCGGGGGGATTTCTATATCGCCCAGTCCTGCGAAAACGAGGCCGCGCTGCTGGAATTGCTCCCCGATCCGGTTTATCGCAAGGCGCTGCTGCCGACCTACAGCACTTCCGGACCCAACGACCTGAGCCTGGAAGAGGCCAGGAGAGCCCTGAAGCTCCCCGCCGGCAAGAAGATCATGCTTTTTTTCGGCTTCGTGCGCGAGTACAAGGGGCTCATCTACCTGATCGAAGCCCTGCCGGCGATTCGCGAGAAGCTTCCCGATACGATGCTGCTGGTGGTCGGTGATTTTCACCACGATAAGGAAAAGTACCTGCAGCGAATCGAGGAACTCGGGGTTGGCTCCATGGTGGAAATCCGTGACGGGTATATTCCGGACCGCGAGGTGGGGGGGTATTTCAGCGCTGCCGATCTGGTGGTGCTCCCCTACGAGTCGGCCACCCAGAGCGGCATCGTGCAGATCGCCTTCGGTGCCGGCAGGCCGGTCGTGGTCACCTCCGTGGGTGGGTTGCCCGAGGTCGTCGAGGACGGCAGGACCGGTTTCGTCGTGCCGCCCAAAGACGTACCAGCACTGGCCGGAGCAGTGGTGCGCTTTTTTGAGGAGGGGAGGGGGAGCGAGTTTTCCGCAGCGATCGAGCAGGAAAGGGAGAGGTTTTCCTGGAAGCGGATGGCGGAGACGATCGAGGATCTGATGCGGGGGCACGAATAAGGTTTCTAGTACCGTGATGCTCCATAATTAAATTGTCATACGTAACCGTACTTACCGGTATCAATGCATGGGTGTCTGTACCTTCCACTCTCAGCGCTATGATATGCACTACAGGAGTTCCCATGTATAAGAGGTGTGCTGTAGTTATCCCGTGCTTCAACGAAGAAGTAACCATCGGTAAAGTTATTCAGGACGTCCGCTCGGTTCTCCCTGATGCTGATATTCATGTATTCGACAATAACTCCACGGATCGGACTGTTCAAGTTGCGATTGATGCAGGCGTGTCGGTTTTAAGAGAAAAAAGGCAAGGCAAGGGATTTGTCGTCCAATCGATGTTCTCCCGCATCGATTCAGATATCTATGTTATGGTGGACGGAGATGATACCTACGATCTCAAGCGTTTACCCGAAATGCTGTGTGTGATAGCCCGCGATGAGGCGGACATGGTCGTCGGCAGCAGGTTGAGCGATTTTACAGACAAGTCGTTTCGCCCCCTGCACACCTTCGGAAACAGGCTCGTCGTCGGACTGATCAACAGATTTTTCGGAGGGAATCTGACGGATGTTATGTCGGGCTTCCGAGTCATGAGCAGGGAATTCGTCAAGAACATCAACATCACTTCCTCCGGGTTTGAGGTAGAGACGGAAATGACTATTAAGGCACTGAAGCATCACAATGTCGTTAAAGAACTGGCAATTTCTTACAAGGAAAGGCCGGAGGGCAGTTTCTCTAAACTGAACACCTTCCGGGACGGGATTTTGGTTCTTCAAACCATATTTATGATCTTCAAGGACTATAAGCCGTTGCTGTTCTTCATGACGCTGTCGCTTGCTTTCTTCGCCCTCTCCCTGGCATCCGGGTCTGTTGTCATTAACGAGTTTCTGGAAACGCGCTATATTCGGCATGTCCCATTAGCAATACTTGCCTCGGGAATGATGATACTCTCCATGATCTTCTTCATCACCGGAGTGATCCTGGACTGTACTAACCGCAGATTTGACGAGTTGTACCACTTCGTGCGCATGAAGGTGGGGCGATGACAAGTTCCCTTGCTGCCCGCTGGACTGTTTTTGACAGGATCATCCAGGCGTACCGGTTCCGAAAGGTAGTCTCCCTGATCCCGCCCGATTCGGTCGTCGTCGATTTCGGTTGCGGGGACGGCGCTTTTCTTCGTTCCATCGCTCACCGGATCAGGAAGGGGATTGGCGTCGATCGTAAAACGCCCCCATCCGATGACAAGGTAACTTTTCTTCAGGTAAATGATGATAACGCTATTGCGCTTCCTGCCGGGGGCGTGGATGTGGTAACTGCCCTGGCAGTCCTTGAGCACCTGGAATGTCCCGGTGCTTTCGTCTCCGAGGCAAACCGAATCCTCAAGGACGGCGGAATTCTCATCCTGACTACCCCGTCACCCGCGGCAAAACCGCTGCTGGAGTTCCTGGCTTTTCGCCTGGGTATTATCTCCAAGAATGATATTGCCGATCATAAGAAGTATTATTCACATTCGGAGCTGTTATCTGTATTTTCCAGCTGCAGCACAGTCAGAATCAGCTCCTTTCAATGTAGACTGAATACCCTCGTGGTTGCCATTAAATGAGGATTAAACATGCAATTCGGTAAAACCAAAAAGGTTGACGTGCTCATTTTTGTTTTCATCATGCTTGCCGCTGGCAGCGTCGCTCTTTTGCTTGGTAAGGACGCGAACTGGGATTTGCGCAATTACCATTATTACAACGGTTATGCATTCCTTACCGGCCGCCTAGATTATGACATTGCGCCCGCGCAACTTCAGACATACCTGAACCCGTTACTCGACGTATTCGTCTATCTTGGAATTAAGTACCTTCCTGCCAAAGTTTTCGGATTCATTTTAGGGGCTATCCACGGGATAGGTATCTGGCTTGTTTACAAGCTGACCCGGTTGGTTACGAGGGGATACCTGGTGAAATCTTCCGTACTGATCGCTATCCTAGCGGCAGTTACAGCGTTCCTGGGCGCCGGATGGTTTAGTGAATTGGGCAACACGATGGGAGACAACATAGTCGGCATTTTCGTACTCTCTGCGCTGCTATTGGTTCTTTCATGCCCTTCTCCTATCACATTGAGCGATGGAAAGCGTGCCCTAATCGGGGCCGGCTTTCTTATGGGGGTCGGCACTGGTTTGAAACTGGTCGCTGGAGTATATTTCGCTGGTTTTTTCATTTCCATAGCATTTCTCATGGATAAGCCGCAGATAGTCAGGCAATACGCAGTTCTCTCCGCATCCTTTGCGGCCGGGATCGCGGTGTCAATCGGTTTTTGGATGATCAAATTATGGGTCAAATTTCAAAACCCACTGTTCCCTTTTTACAATAAGATTTTCAAGTCCCCTTTTTTTGAGCCAACCAATTTTCATGATTACCGATTTTTCCCCAAAAGCCTTGCTCAGCAACTGTTTTACCCTATGTTTTTCGTCAAAGAACCAACTTTAGTCAGCGAAAATGTTTTTAGGGATTTTCGGTTCCCCGTTTTATATGTTGTCATTATCCTCTTCCTGTTGTGGTCCACGTACCGCTTCCTCCTGAACAGGAACCAAATGCTGGAAGACTCGGTTAACGATAAGCATGTAACTTATTTTTTGCTCTCTTTCACTGCTATTTCCTATGTCGGATGGCAAATGATGTTTTCCATCTATCGATATGTGATTCCGCTAGAACTTCTGACGCCTGTTGTCATCATTGCAGTATTAAGCTTCGTCCTGAAGAGTTCAAAGCAATCAATCAGGATTGCATCTGGCATGTTTTTTTTCTTAATCATAACGGTGAGGCCAATCGACTGGGGAAAACATTCCTGGCACAATAGAGATGCCTGGAACAACAATTATTTTTCGCTTAACGCCAGTGCCCCTCTGACCAAGTTTGAGCACACTACAATTCTTATGTCAGGAGAAAAGCCGACCTCGTTTGTAATTCCATTTTTCCCGAAAAGCACCAGATTTGTGAGGATGGGAAGCTACTTAACGTGGCCAAGCGATAACAAAGGTATGGGAATAGAAATCGATAAAGCCATCCACGAGTCCAAGAGCCTCAAATTTTTCTTGACCGAATCTTCCGAGGCTGAAGCGGCAAAGGCTCATAACGTTTATGTGGACCTTAACTCTTGCGATTCGTTTGCTCCGTCAATGGGGGATGAATTTCTTCTTTGTGACGCTTCGAAGGGGAAATAAGAGTGCGTTAGTACTGGGGGCAATTTATAAATACTGAAATGAATTAATAACGCGTATAAAGTAATTTTTTGTTCAGCTCCGGAACTGAATTCCTGATGTGATAGTGTAGCCAGTGGACGCCGAATAACAACAGACATGCCAGATAGCTTTCCTTCAGTATCTCTTTTCTTATTCTAAAGTCCTCGTGAAGCGCTTTGAGCCTATGTTCATCGTGTGCACCGCCCAATGCAAAAAGACATATGGGAAAGCTGACTTGTAAAATCTGTATCCCTTCTTTCATCAACGTCCTTGCAGTCAGAGCATAATCACCCGATAGCTTGAAGTCCGATGGATAGCGTTCTGTGACGATTATTTCTCTTCGATACAGCATCGCCTGATGCCGCGTGATCATGCCCACGTTTATATGCGAGACCTGTCTAGACTTACGGTAGTGGTGCGTGCCGTTTTCTTCAACGTCAAGGGCATCGCCGTAGACAAAATCTGGTGCTTCTTTCTCACGCTCGATGGCCTGAATCAGCCTCGAAAGGACGTCCGGCTGGGCAATCAGGTCCCCACTGTTCATGAACAGCAGATATTCTCCTGTGGCAAGCCCTATCCCCTTGTTCATGGCGTCGTATATCCCGCCGTCTGATTCGGAGATCCAGGAACCCTTGAGCCGGTGGTTTCCCTCCAGCCACTCGACCGTACCATCGGAAGAGTCCCCGTCGATGACCAACCACTCGAAATCATCGCAGTCCTGACTGGCAATGCTTTGAAAGGTTTGTTGCAACCCTTTTATATCGTTTCGACATACGGTTATGACGGATATTTTTGTCATCGCTCGACTCCACGGTCCAATCCCAGAGCGCCATTGGGATCAAGCAGGCTTTGGTACAATGCCAGATGCCGTTTGGCAACACTCTCCATGGCGAATTCCCGTTCCACCTTATGCCTCGCCTGAACAGACAGTTCCCCGCGGCGCCGGTCGTCCTCCAGAACAAAGCCGATGCCACGGGCCAGGTCTGCCGGATCAAAGGGGCGGGCCAGGTAGCCGTTTTGCCGGTGCTCGATCAGGTCGGACACCCCGCCTATGTCGAATGCGACGCACGGCGTGCCGCAGGACATCGCCTCCATGACGGTATATGGGAGGTTTTCCTGGATGGAGGGGAGCACAAAGACGTCCGCTGCCGCGTAGAGCCGGGCGATGCTCGCATCGTCGGACTGCCACCCCAGGTAATGGACCTTGAAGCCATGGTCCTGGGCCTGTCCGGGTTCCTCCGAACCGAAGACGAGCAGCTCGATATCGTTGCGCCTACCGCTTCCCGCCAGCTCCCGCAGGGATTCCACCAGCAGGTGAAACCCCTTGTTCCGGTCCTCTGTTGCGGCCTTGGCGCCGAACAGGATCAGCCTCTTTTCTTGCGGCAGGGAAAGCAGTTCCCGGGCCGTGCGCCGGTCGGACGGCCGGTAGCGCGCGACATCGATGCCGTTGGGGATCACCTCGATGCGCGACTCGCGAAAGAGCGAGCTCGCTTGTGCCCGTGCGGCCATCCAGCGGCTCGGGGCTACCAGTGTCATATTCAGGCCTTGCCAGGAGTCGCGTTTCCTGCGCCAGACACGGCGCGAGAGATCTTCCTCCCGGGAAGAGCCCAGAACAGGGCAGGCTCCGCAGGACTCCCGGTAGCGGGTACAGTCCAGAGGAAGAAAACAGCCGCCGGTAAAGGGCCAGGAGTCGTGCAGGGTCCAGACGATGGGCGCCTTGAAACGGCTGAGTGTCTCAATCCGCATCATCCTCGCCACCCAGTGGAGATGGACGATGTCGGGCCCAAAGCGCGAGACGTGGGATAATAGCCGGTCCGGAAGGAAGGCCGGCGCAAAAAGACCCTGCACCTTTCCGGAAGTCAGCCGGTACGAAAGTGATTCCAGGGTGCGCCGGGCAAATCCCAGCGCCTTGCCGAGCGTTGCCGGAGGGCCTGCGACCCAGGGACTGTCGCCCATTTTTCTCTGAACGAAGAGCCGGGCATCGACTTCGGGGCTGCGCATACCCTCCAGCAGTCGTGTCGCTCCCCGCGCCGCTCCGCCTTCGGCGTCGTCTCTGTTCAGAAGCAGGATCTTCATCGTGTCCAGACCCCCCGGAGCCTGGCGGCAAACTCCTCTTGCGGCCAGTCGCGGACCAGCAGGCGTGGGATCCGGTACGGGTCGGTCCAGCGGTGCGCCTGGCCGGGGAAGTTGGCGGCGGCCTTGCTGAAGCCTGCCTTGCGGCAGAGCGCCACCGTTTCGTCGGTATAATCGCTCCTTTTGCCGTAGGGGTAGGAAATGACCGTGATCTCCCGACCCAGCCACGCCTCAAGTTGCCGTTTGGACACCTCGATTTCCTCCTGCTGAGCTGCGACGGTCAGTGCCGAAAGCCGGGAATGGGTGACCGTATGGGCACCTACCGTGACCAAATCGCTACCGGCAAGCAGGCGCAATTCTTCCACCGTCATGGCACGGTGGGTCTGATCGCCCTCGTCTCCCGACTCTGCCCAGCGGCGCAACTGGGCAAGCCACCCCTCCCGGCGCTCGGGATCGATGCTTTTCATGAATGGCACGATATCCCGGTAAAACTGCTGTCGTTCGCGCTCGGTGCCGGTCGGCCAGCTTTTCCCGAAACCGCCGTCGTTCAGCGTAAACCTGGACGGCAGCTGCCGACCCTCCATGATGATCCCCTCCAGCTCATCCCACCAGAATTTCCGGCTGGTGCCGATGGTGCCGGTGCTGACAAAAAAGGTTGCCGGCACACCCACTTCTTCGAGGATCGGCAACGCCTCCAGGGCATTGTCCGCATAGCCGTCATCGAAGGTCACGGCGACGGCTGGCCTGGGCCCCTTGGCCCAGTCATCCTCGAACCTGACCAGCGTCACGTTCTCCTTCAGGTGGCGCATCTGGGCCCGGAAATTCTCCGGCGTGACGGCGAGCATCTCGGGATCGCTGGCGAGCCTCGCGACCCGGTGGTAGACAAGGACGATAACCGGTGCATCGGCGAGATTGCACAGGAAGTTCAGGGGACTCCGCACCAGAGTGCGCACCAGTCCAGGAAGGTTGGCGGGCATCGTCGTCACTTGCGGGCGACTATGGTTATGATCAGCTGGTAGTCGGGGTCGTTTGCGTCTAGCACCGCCTGGTCGGGCAGGTCCTCAACCGACACCCCCTGCAAAAAGGCGCAGGCTGCCGCCACGTTGCCGAAGCTCTCGATCTCCACGCCGCCGGCAAAGACCGGCTCGAAGAGTCTCCGCACCGAGGCCGTGGTGAAGCGCCAGTAGTCCCCCCAGCGGTCCATGTCGTAACGGCTGATCTGGCTGATTCCTCCCACGGTGGCGACCAGGACGCCGCCGGGTTTCAGCAGGTGGTGGGCGCCCAGGACCGCCTTTTGTACCTCGTAAATGAAGTTGAAGGTCTGGGTGCAGACGAAGCAGTCCATGGCATTTTCCGGCAGTGTAGAGATGTCGGTCAGATCGCCGACAATGGTGGCCTTCCGGTTTCCCGGCACCGCGTGCAGCACCTCGAAGGTAGAACAGTTGTCCCCTGCAAAACGCTTGCTGTAGGCGCTGTCCCCGATTTCCAGAATCCTTCCTTTGATGAGCGGGGCATGGCTTTTCAGGAATCGCTCGACATAGTGGCGATCGATCGGGGTGCCCCGGTCGCAGCCTAAAAGCGGACTCACCGGTTTTGTCCTGGAAAGGTCCTCGAAGCTGACGGTTATTTTCTTTTTGACGAGGTACTGCAGTAAGGTCCAGATCATCGAGTCATTCCTTGCGCCATGCCCGTCCAAAGCCCGCAACGGAAACACTGCGGCATCAATTGCACTGGTTGCCGGCCGAAATAAGTTACGCCGATTTGCCCCTCAGCCGCCCCAGAACTCCCGGTAAAAGCGAAGCGGCAGAGGCTTTTGCGGGCGAACCTGCTCGAAATAAGGCTGGGCGAACAGGGTGTGGTCCGGCTTGTAGGCCGAGCATTCCCGGCAGGTCGGGGCCAGCTTGCCCCGGGCAAAGGAGTCGAGAATCCCGGCATGCCTGGCGCCGGACCAGGCCTCGGCGAGGGTGCCGCTTTCGGCGTTCCCGATCGAAAGCTTGTCGGCTTCAAAATCGACGCAGCCGCAGGCCGTTATCCTGCCGTCCCAGCAGACTGCCATGTGGATGCTGGGGTAGGCGCAGGCCGCAGGCTTGTCTGCGGAGTTCTCCTTGATAACGAGCTGCGGATGCTCGTCCTTGCTCACCACGCCGGAATAATTGTCGTAGTTCCAGATGTGCCCGATGTGGACACCTGCGCGTCGATAGGAGGCCAGCTCCTTTCTGAAGCGAAGCGGAAACTTCCAGTCATCGGTGCGGAACGCGAAGGTCAGCCGTGCGGAGTTTTCCACTTCCTTACTCAGCCCTACCAGGCGCTCCATGCCCCGCTGCGTCTCGGGGAAGCGGTCGACGCCGTACTGGGACAGGTAGGTACTCCTGTCCAGGCCGCCGATACTGACCTGGATGCAGTAGAGCGACTTGAGAAGATACTTGACTGCGTCGTCGGAATATCGCTCCAGAGCGATGCCGTTGGTGGTCATGGTGATCTGGTCAATGGAGGGGAAGCGCTCCAGCATCCGCAGGCGCTCGACGAGGTGCGGATCGAGCAGTGCATCACCCACGACCGGGGTGAAGGAAAGCGCACCTCCCCCCAGCTCCGCATACTCACTAACGATCTTTTCGAAGAGCGGCAGGCTCATGACCCCCTTCTTGCGCTGCATCGAAGGGTAGGCGCAAAAGACGCATACGGCGTTGCAGATATTGGTATTTTCCACCTGAAGGACGAATGGCTTTTCCTTGGCAAGGCTGCGCAAACGCTCGACCCTGGCGGGCATCCATAGCCTGTAGAGATACCTCCGGGCGACGCATGCCAGTGAATGCAGCGGGTCATCCAGAAATGAGGAGATAAAGTTGACGAGCTTTCTTCGAAATTCCATCTATGCAATCCTTGCAGGAGAAGTTGACGGTCCCTTTTACCAGGCCTTGGGATAGATCATCGCCTTGGTAAGCATCCACCCGGTATTGTGCAGCGACTTGAAGAAGAGGCACGACCCTTGGACCGCGAACCAGTAGGAGATGAAGGAGGCGATGACGGCCCCCATGGCGCCGTATCTGGGGATCAGGATAAGATTCAGCGTGATGTTGATGATGCCTCCCGCGACCAGGCACACAAGGTTGGCCCTGGTCCAGTTCCTTGAGATCATGTAGATGGTCCGGGCCGCTCCGAGATTGGTGAACAGAGTGCACCAGACCAGTACCGCCAATAGCGGAGCTGCCTTGCTGTAGGCCGGGCCGTACAGGGTCTGTACCAGCCAGCCGGAAAGAAATGTCGTGGGAATGGCGATGCTGTAGGCAACCAGTGCCATCAGGTTGTACAGCCTCTGGATCCGGGCCTTGGATTCCTCCGTGTCGACGCTGCCCGCCTGCGCGATTACCGGGAGCATCGACGCGCAGATAGCCATGGAGATGAACCCGGACGACTCGCTGAGACGGACGGCCGCGGCATAAATGCCGACCTCCTCGCTTGCCGCCATGGTGCCGAGCATGACCTGGTCGATGCGCAGGTACACCATGGTGACGAAGGCGGAGAGCATCATGGGCCAACTGTCCTTCAATAACCGCCGGGCCATCTGCGCGTTGAAACGCCAGGCCTGGAGGTTCAAGCCCTGGGACCGGTAGGCGATGACAAGTCCGGCAGCGCCGGCGGCCGCTTCGACGAATCCGGTCCAGGCGAAGGCCACCAGCGAGGCGTGCTTCACGATCAGCCCGACCTTCACTAAACCGCCCAGGAGGACGGCCAGACTTTTAGCCAGCACGGAAAACTTCCACTGCAGCCGGGACTCCAGCCAGAATTCAACCGCGTTGAAGGCCTGAAAGATCGTCGCTGCCGACATGATCCCTACCAGCCAGAGCATGACGCTGTCGGCCCCTCGAACCAGCGAAATCGCACACAGTGCCAGCCCGAATACCAGGCTGCCGGAGACCAGCATCAGGGCGAAAGAGGTGCCCAGTAGATCATCCCTGCAGGAAGGGTCACGCACCAGTTCGCGGATTGCGATGCCGTCCAGACCGAGCAGGCCAAGCGGGGCCAACAGGGCGGCGAAGGCGAGCGCATAGTTGAACTCGCCGAAGAGAGCGGGGCCGAAGTAGCGGGCCATCAGGATCCCGATGATAAAAACGACACCCTGGCGGACAACCTGACCTCCCATCAGCCAGCCGGTGTTGCCGATCACCTTGAGCAGTTGCTGTCGTCCTTCCAACTTGTCCCGTAAAGAGGTCGGCAGGTATCGGGCCCAGGCAAGCTTCATCGGTGTGCTCCAGACTCTAATACGTGCAATGTACAGCATCCTATGCGGAATTATTGATTTTCTCAAGGTATAAATGCCAGGCAATCCGAGTAGGGGCGGTGCTGGTCCCTTGTGTCAAGCCGTCAAGGGTGTGCAGACCCTAATCTGTTGACTGGGTTGACATCTTAGTGTTATTCTTTGCCGGCAACTCAGCCGCATGAACTACTCTGCTTTCTTTCTGCAATACGAAATCGGTAGAGTAAGGCCCATTGGGGGGACCGTAGATGCACCAGTTAATTCAGGTACCATCAGAGCATGAAGATAAGGCAGTAGACTCGTACAGTCCTCAGGCTCCTGATGACGGATTCCTGTCCTCCAATCAACTGAAGTGGGTTCTCACCGCTCTGCTGGTCTACTTCGGGGGACGGCTCCTTTTCTTCGCCGTCGCCATTACCCCCTTCGTACCGCCTGACGAGGTGAGCCATTTAGGGCGCTGCCTGGCGTTTTCCAGATACCTGCTCCTGCCGGTGGATACTCCCGACTCCTTCCGGTTCGGTCTGGTGACCCATATTCCCTTTCTCTATTACTGGCTCATGGGGAAACTCGTGCTGCTGAACTTTTTCGGCTGTTCGGACCTCACCTTCCTGCGGCTTCTCAACGTTCCCTTCGCCCTGGGTACCGTCTATTTCGTCTGGCGCCTGCTCCGGCTTGTCACCGAGGACCGGCTGACCCAGGTGCTGGTCGTGGTGGCCATGACCAATACGCTGATGTTTTCCTTCGTTTCCGCTTCGGTCTCCTACGACAACCTGGCAAATCTCCTTGCTGCCATGGCGATCTACTACCTGTTCGCCTTCCTGAAAAACCGCTCCGGTACGCTGCTGGCCGTCTCGATCATCTGCCAGTTGGCGGGTTGCCTGACCAAGAATACCTTCCTGCCCTTGGTCCTGGTGCTGAACGCGCTGCTGCTTGTGCATGAATTCCGGCATCTGCGGATCATTCCCCAGGCGCTTCAGGGGTGGCTGCAGGCGTCGCGCAGGCGCGGTCTTGCGGTAACCCTGGCAATCCTCATCGGGCTCACGCTGAACGTCCAGCTCTACGGCGGCAACTATCTCCGCTACAAGACCATGGACCCCGAGATGTTCATGGTCCTCCCCCTTGAGCAGGCGCTGAACTACCGGCTGGCAGCCCGGGCCTACGTCCTGAACCAGTTCAAGGAGGGGAAGATTTCGGTGCAAAAGGCGAAGGAGCTGGCCGTCGCCTACGTGAACCATCCCGGGGACCGCAGCGACACCATCGCCCTGGTCGAGGGGTACGCCTATCTGGAAAACCACAGGGAGCAAATGATGGGCCCTCTCACCTATGTGGCCATCTGGCTACTGCAGATGATCGGTTCCACCTTCGGCATCAAGGCCCACCTCGGCATGCTGAATTACGGCTTCAGTTTCCTGCCGCTGGCGGTGCTGATGCTGCTCACCGGCGTCGCCTTCGCGACGCGCTGGCGCCCCCGGGACTGGGACACTGCCTGGCTTCCGACCTACCTGGCGGTGATCGGCGCATTCTACGGGGCCTTCCTCCTGTACTTCAACTACGGCGTCTATCTGGAAAACAGGGATCCCGGGCTCACCGTGGCGGGTCGCTACATACTCCCGGTCATGGGACCGATTTACGTGTTTTCGAGCTATTACCTGCTGCTCCTCTTCAAGAGGAGAAACCTGCGTCTGGGGCTTTTTCTTGCAGCAGCCCTTGTATTCATCCTCTCCGACTTTCCTTTTTTCCTCTCCAGAGTCACTCCTGAATGGTTCTTCTGGCGCTTACCGAAATGATGATCGATGGTCGGAGCTCTCCAATACCTTGACCCTGTACTGGACGTCTTCCATGAGGCGCCGGTTCACCGCCAAAAGATCCGCCAGGAATGCGGTCAGCATGGTCTGGAACCCGATACCCAGGAGGATCGAGGACAGGATCAATGACTGAACGTGGCCGGAGCCGCTGCCGTTTAGGTAGTAATAGAGATACCTGAGTCCGCCCAGCATCCCTATCCCGAAAGCAGACAATCCCACCGACATGAAAAACCGGAACGCCTTGTAGACGACGAATATCCTGACGATGGTGAAGACGGACTTCTGCACGTAGGAAGGGATGCTTTTCACCAGGCGCGAAGGGCGCAGCTCCCGGTTGACCCGCACGGGGACGGAGGTGATGGCGAGGTTCTTCTGTCCTGCCTGAATGATGGTCTCCAACGTGTAGGTGTAATCGTTGAAAACGTTAAGTCTCAGCGCCGCGTCCCGGCTGATGGCCCTGAATCCGCTGGGTGCGTCCGTTACGTCAGTTTTGCTCACGGTCCGGACCACCGCACTGCCGAGCTTCTGCAACACCTTTTTTACGAAGGAAAAGTGTTCGATGCTGTCTATTGGCCTGATGCCGACGACAATATCAGCTTTTCCCGCAAGGATGGGGGCGACGAGGTTCGGTATGTCCGCGGCCTGGTATTGGTTGTCGGCATCGGTATTGACGATGACATCCGCCCCCAGCCTGACGCAGGCATCCAGTCCCCTTGTGAACGTTCTTGCCAGACCCTGATTCTTGGTGAAGCTGATGACGTGATCGACGCCATGCCTGCGGGCGACTTCCGCAGTGCTGTCCGTGCTGCCGTCATTTATTACCAGCCATTCAACCTTGCTGAATCCTGCAACTTCCCGGGGCAGGTCTTTCAAGGTGACGGGCAGGGCTTCCGCCTCATTGTAGCAGGGGATCTGTATGATTAACTTCATTGACGGCTCCGATGACAATTACGTGCTGGTTTTGCGCGTTCCCAGGACTCCGGCAGGCTCTGCACTGTCGTCCGCCAGCCTAAAGCAGAGATGCCTGCTTCTTCTGTTTGGACTCGGCATCAAGAGCTTTGAACTTTTTCATTTCTTCCCGGGCGTTGTCCGGTCTTCCCGCCAAATCGTACACTATGGATAGATTGTAGTGTATGGATGGATTAAGCGGATCCAGGACGACCGCCTTGGTGAAATACTTCAAGGCGCCAGCCATGTCTTTTTTCTCCCCGAAAAGATTGCCCATATCAATAAGCGCAGGGGTGAAATCCGGATCCATGCTCAAGGTTTCCCTGAACAGGGTCTCGGCCTTGGAATAATTACGCCCGGCCATTTGTTTTTCCCCCTCACGGCAAAGCGATGTCACTCTTTGGGTCATAAGCTCGTCAATCCCCGGAAAGATCGCCACCGCTTTATCATGATAGGATGCAGCCAGGGCATTGTTACCCATCTTCCGGTAAATCCTGTGCAGCATGATAAACGACTGCGGATCATCCGGTGTCATCTCTAATTTCTTGAGCAGCAACTTGGCAGCCATGTCAAGATTGTTCGCTTCCCAAAAAATCAGGGCATCGGAACCAAGCATTCTGCTGTTCACGTCTTCCTTGGAAAACGCAAGGGCAAGATACTTCTGGGCATTGGGCAAATCTTCATTCTTGTAATAATCCCTGCCGAGATTATGATAACCGAGTGCCTTTTCGGGCGCATCCTTTATCATCTTGGAGTAGAGCGAATATCCGTCCTTCCAGACATTGTTCTGCTGAATATCCATCACCGCAAAAAAAGAGCAGAGTATGACCGTAACCGGAATAATGACCTGCCGCTTCCCCTTGCAGATGAAATACGCGACGATCAAACTGAAACCCATGGATGAGAAATATGCATACCTGTCTGCCAATAAAGTGGCTGACGGGAGAGGTATTATGTTGATGACCGGAAGGAGGAAAAGAAAAGACCAGCAGATGGAGAATACCGGGACCTTCTCTTTGCGATAGACAACTGCGATGCTGATAATCACAAGGATGAACAAGAGGCAAAAGACGCCGGTGCTGGTGCTGATGTATATGCTGTTCAATATTTTTGAACCTGTGGGGAAGGCCATGTTCGCCAGATACTTTACCACGATGTAAGGGGCAACCAGCATGTCACCTGAGAGCTGGATGTCATGCAGGAAGTTGGCTTTTTCGACAACAAATGATCTCGCCGCGAGGTACAGCGCGATTGATGCCGCGTACGGCAGGTAATGAAGCGGGCTGCTCTTTTCCTCGTTGATGTACCTGTCGTATATGAAGATGATCACAGGCAGCAAGATAGCGAATTCCTTGGAGAAGATAGCGACGGTGAAACATAGAGCCGCAGGGATGTGCCTTTTGCGGATGTAAAGATAGAAAGACAGCAAGGCAAAACACGCGCAAAGAAGCGTGTTCCTCCCGCCGGCATGGAAATTCAGCGTTTCTCCGGCAATCGGGTGCAGGGAAAAAAGCAGTGCCGCGACAAATGCCAGTTGCTCTTTTTTGAAAAGTGCCGCTACCAGGAGGTAAAAAATACCTGCTGTCGCTATGTGGAGGAGGAGATTGGTGATGTTGTATCCGACGGGGTTCAGGCCCCATACGGCTCGATCGATGGCAAAGGAAACGTAGGTGACCGGACGATAATAGCCGGTAGGGTCTCCGAATCTGTCTTCGGAGAGGAAAAACATCGGAATGTTGCTTAGCTTTCCCAGCAGCGGATTGTCGACGATTATGTTGACATCGTCCCACACGAGACGGTGATTGAGGGTATTGCCATAAACCGCGAGGATCATGATTGAGATAAAAGCCAATCTGCAGACAAGAGTCTTATATGCATCAGTCATGGTGATGATTCCCCTCGAGTGTGTCATGAAATATTGATTAGTTTCATCTTTGGGTGGCAGTTTGATTAGCCGTACCTGTCCCGGTATTGCTTCTGAAAACGGGAGACATTCGGCGGCTATTGCACGGCAGAGTTCCCGTCCTGCCTGGAACGTGCCTCAAGATCTTTGAAGGCAGCCAACTCAGCCCGGGCATCCGCCGGCCTTCCCATCAAGTCGAATGCCAGGGAGAGGTTGTAGTGGGCTGAGGGGTTCAGCGGCTCCAGAGCGACCGCTTTCCTGAAATACCGCTCCGCGACCGCCAGGTTTCCCTTTTCGGCGTACAGGCTCCCCAAGTCGAGCAGTGTCGGGACATAGTTCGGCTTCATCAGCAGGGCCTCGATGAGGAAGGTCCTGGCCTCGAAATACCTGCGTTCGGCCAGCAGCTTTTCACCCCTGCGGCAAAGAGACGTGGCCCTCTGGTCCATGACTTTTTCGAGCACAGGGACAAGCGCCAAAGCCTTGTCGTAGTATTTTTTCGCCTGAGCCGTATCGCCCATGATCTGGTAGACGCTGCTTATCATGACATAGGCGTGCAGGTTGTTGGGTTCACGGGCCATTTCCTGGTTCAATAACGCCAGCGCCTTGTCGTACCTGTCCGTTTCCAGGTAGATCGCCAGGAGTTGCTGGACCACCTTGATGCTGGCGCCTTTTTTGGGGTAGGCCTCGGCCAGATATTTCTGGGCCCGGTCCGAATCTCCCTTGATCAGATAGTCGAGGCCGAGGTTCTGGAAGCCGATGCTGAGACCCGGAGCATCCTTGGTCATCTGGGTGTAAAAGGAGGAGTCGTCCTTCCAGTGACTGTTGCGCTGGAAATCCACCAGGATGAAGCAGAGGCAGATGGAGGCCAGCAGCGCGGCGCCGACCCGGCTGGGCGCCTTGGAGATGGCGTAGGCGAGCGCCAGGCTGAATCCCATCAAGGAGAAGTAGGCATACCGGTCCGCCATCACGATGTCGCCCAGGGGGATTATGTTGGCAACGGGAAGCATGAAAAGGAAAAACCAGCAGGCTGAAAATCCGGCTTCGCGCTGGTTCCTCAGGTAGACGGCTGCGCCAGCGATGGAGAGTAACAGAAGAAGGCTCGCCAACTTGAGATACAGGGCGAGGCCGGAGTCGATGTCGTACAGCACTTTAACCCCGAAAGGGTTGACCATGTTGAGGAAGTACTTTCCTACCAGGTAAGGCGCCGTAAGAAAACTGTCAAAGCTGATCGTCTTCAGGAAATTGGCGCTTTGCACCGCGAACGACCTGAGAGTCAGGTAGGCGATGATGGAAGGAGCATAGGCCAGGTAGAGGAGCCAGTTCTTCTTTTCCCCGACGACATACCTGTCGTACAGAAAGAACACGGCAGGTAACAGAAGGGCAAATTCCTTTGAAAAAACAGCGCCGGTGAAGCAGAGGACGGCGGGGATGTATCTTCTTTTCATGTAGCAGAGAAAGGAGAACAAGGCGAAGCAGGCGCAAAGAAGGGTGTTCCTCCCCCCCGCATGGAAGTTCACGGTTTCCCCGGCAATGGGGTGCAGTGCAAAAAGGAGCGCGGCGGCGAAAGCCAAATGCTCCTTTTTGAATAGGGCCGCCGCCACCCGGAAGAAGAGCAGGGCCGCCGCAATCTGCAGCAGGAGATTGGTGATGTTAAAGCCGACCGGGTTCGACCCCCAGACGGCGCGGTCCAGGGCGAAGGAGACATAGGTCATGGGGCGGTAATAGCCGGTGGCACTCTCGACCCTGTCTTCGGAGAGGAAGAATTTGGGGATGTTGCCGAGTTTTCCCAGCATCGGATTGTCGGCGATTATAACGCTGTCGTCCCATACGAAATGGTGATTGAGGGTGTTTCCATACACAGCCAGAAGAAGAACAGCTATGAACGAGATCCGGTACATGAGGCTTTTTTGCGATTCTGTCATGGTATGAATCCTATTAAGTTGCACACGCGCCGTTATTTGCGGTCTGTTTTCTGAAAAAGGCCTTCTGTCTCACCCTGCCGGCGACTTTGCATCGCATCCGAGGCAGAGGACCTTTTGGAAAGATCGGAAACTTTTCAGTTTGAGCTTTCCGTTTGAGCGGCATGATTTTTTGTTGAGTTGGCGACTCAAGCGAGGTATTTGTCGGGTGCCGCATCAGATTCTAAAGCTTTGCTTGTAGCGAGAATGAAAGTCGTCTCATTGGCCGGAGCGCAGTGTTGATTTGATTTTTGCGCGATTATGACATAAAGCTGTTGTTTGGTAAACAAAATCAAAGCGCAGTTACTATGCTCCGACTATTGCCTATCCAACGGCTCTCCTGATCTGTCTGCAAATTGTGTTGACGCCTTCCAAACGGAGGTGATATCCTCGCGCAGTGAAAATCAGGCACCTATCCCTTGACACCGTGGCCACAGAACCCCTTCACTTTGACACGACAGGCTACTGACGGCTGGGGCTCGGCTGGCCGACCCAGCCGCAATGGACAGACTGATTATATGTCGCCTGCACTGCGAATTTCTCTGATATCTTCCACTGCCGCCCGGTAACTAACGTTACGAGTCGGTGCCGTTCGACACCTTGGCCCGGCATTTGGGTGAAAATACTAACAGGCACAACGCAACGGGGCACTCCACATGTCGAATTGGGAAGCTGTAGCATTCTGGATATCGCTGGCGATTTACTCTCTGGCGGGCGGGGGGTACATATATTCCGTTGTCTTCAAGAACTCCCGTCCCATACCCAGGTTGACAATTCTTATCGCCATCGGCTTCTGTGCACATACCGCTGCCATCGCGCTGCGTTTCTCTGCCACGGGGCATCTCCCCTGGTCCGGCGATTACGAGACCACTCTGATGGGGGGATGGTTCGTGGTAGCCGCGACGCTGCTGGTGGGATGGCGCAACAAGGCATTGCAGGCCATGGCTGCCGCCACCGTTCCCCTGGTCGTACTCATGATGGGCTACGGAGTCATGCGCAACCCGGTATTGACCCCCCTGGCAGCGAGCCTCAAAACCAACTGGCTCTATATCCATGTTTTCTTTGCCTGGCTCGCCTTCTGTGCCTATACCCTGGCGATGGCAGTGGGCGTGCTCTACTTGCTGAAAAAGAAAAATGCGGCGCAGCCTGAGGCAAGCCCGTTCTTCGAAAAGCTCCCGTCCCTTGACCGTATGGACGAACTCATCTTCCGTTACGTGATCTACGGGTTCGTCACTGATTCTATTATGATCATCGCCGGCTCTATCTGGGCGGAGGGGTTATGGGGAAGCTACTGGAGCTGGGATCCGGTTGAGACCTGGTCTCTTATCTCCTACCTTATGTACGGGATTGCCATACATCTGCGCGTTGGCTTGGGGTGGCGTGGGACGCGCCAGGCGTGGCTGGTGATTTTCGCTCTGAGTACCGTCCTCATCTCCTTTTTCGGCGTCACCTATGTGGTCAACACCAGCCTGCATATCTTTCAGGTGCGTTAAAGAGTACCATTCCCCCTTGCCCGCCTTCTTGAATAAATAACTACCAACTCAGTAGGTTTGGCTGGGCAGTGGCTCAACAATCAGCCGACAGTGCACCCAATGCCCGATCACACTCGGGCGGGGATAGTGCTGCGCGGCATACATCAATGCAGGAGGGTAGGCTGATGTTGTTACAAGCCGTAATCTGGATGAACCTGGCGCTGATTTTCTACACCTGGGCGGTTTTCAGCGGTCGCAGGGAGGGGTTGCACCGCAAGCACCTGGTGATATTCGGGGTCGGCCTTTTTTGCGACTACCTGGGAACGCACCAGATGAATCTGTTTGCGGCTACCTACGGCAAAGCGCCTGAATGGCATAACATCACCGGCATCGCCTCGCTGGCCGGGATGGCTTTTCATTTCCTTCTGGCGTTAGTCGCCTCGCTGGCGAGCCGCGCCGAGAAGGTCAACCGCGTGTTCCACCGGGTCAGTCTGACCATCTATTGCTGCTGGCTGGTCGCGTTTTCCAGCGGGGCGATTTCGGGGATGATGCGGATGAAGCATTGACAGTCGTGAATGGTGAATGGTGGCAGCGGCCGCTAGGATAAGGATTTTGGTTAATCTGCCGTTATCCGTTCGTAACTATTCAGCACCAGTCGACCAATCACAAACAACCCAAAGCATAAAGCCCTCACCACAGAGGTACACAGAGGTACACAGAGGTACACAGAGGAAAATCAAAACTTGATTTATGTTTGAAACAAAAAGGCCTTAGCCTTTGGTTTAAGATTTCCTCTGTGTTCCTCTGTGCCCTCTGTGGTGAGGCTTTTGATTGTTTGTAATTGCTTTTTCCTTGAAATTTGCTGAATAGTTACATCCGTTCAATCCGTCAAATCCGTGTGCTGATTTTGATTTATGCGCATTGGCGAACCTCCCGCCGCCTGTAGGGAAGGGGTAGCCGGCCGTACTTCAGCGCTCCTTGGAGGCCCGTTGCAGCTGTTCTGCCGCCTCGGCGTTGGACGGGTTGAGCTCCAGGGTCCGGCGCAGATCGGCGCGCCCCTCGCCGGTGCGACCGGTTGCCAGGTATGCCGCACCCCGGTGGGCGTACCCAAGCTCGTAGTCCGGGTCCAGCGCGAGGCACTTGTCGTAGGCGCTCAGCGCTTCGGGAAAGCGTTTCTGCAGAGCGTACACGTATCCGATATTGTGGTAAGGTTCGGCCAGGGTCGGCTTTAATCGTGCCGCCTGGAGGAATTCCTTGAGTGCCTCATCGAGCTGCCCGAGCGTGCCGTCTATTTTCCCGATATTGTTGTGGGCTTCGGCGAGATTGGGATCAATCGCCAGGGCGGCCTTGAACTGTGCCAGGGCTTCGGGAAACCGGCCCAACTGGGTATAGACAAGGCCAAGATTGAGCATCGAGTCGGTTTGATCGGGCCAAATGACACTCGCCTTGCGATACGCTTCCGCAGCAGCTGAAAGATCGCCTTTCCTTTCCTCGGCACGGCCAAGATTAATCAAGACCCTGGCCTTTCCCGGGGTCTTTTCTGCATTGTCCTGCCAAAAGGATACTTCGTCGCGCCAGAGTTGGTTCCTGGCGACGGTAAGCCCCGCCAGGACCAGGATCACGCCGGCCGCACCCGTCAGTACCGCTTTCCCCGGCCATCCGGGAATCAGTGACTCTGCGCCGCGGACATAGGAAAGGGCCGCGGCCGCCGCCAGAAAAAGTCCAGCCGAGGGAAGGTACATCCGGTGCTCGAAGATGACATCCGCTATGGGGATAATGCTTGATTCTATGGAAAGGGTGATGAAAAACCAGAAGATCCCGAAGGCCATCACTCTCAGCTGCGCGGTTGCCTCGTCGCGTGGTGCGGTTCTCCTTCCGGACCGGTACATGAAGTATACTGCGCCCGCAAAAAGGGCACCGAGCAGAGCGGCTGACAGCATAACTTCGGGCTCGAAGAAGGAGTGAGAGGTCGGATAGTCATAGTCCAGGTGTTGACCGACCGGAAACAGCAGGAGCCTCAGGTAGGTGACGAGCACCCTGCACTGCGTTGCCAGATAGTCCCAGCGCGAGGCATCAGAGGAAACTCTGGTGGCTTTGTCCAGACGGCTGAGAATCTCGCCAAACGAACCGCCGGGCAACCGGTACCAGAGCAGGGCAGCAACGCCCGCCACCGACGCCAGGGAAAAAACTGCCGCTTTCCTCTTCAGCTCTTTGGTGAAAAACAGAAATTCGTACCCGATTACCACGAGCGGCAGGGTAAAGGCGATCTCCTTCGACTTGACGGCGAGGAGTGCCGAAAGCAGGGCGGCCAGATACCAGGCGCCGGCGCTTAGCGTGCGGTTGCCCGGCTCCTGCTGGATCAGCCTCGCCCGGATGTAGCTCGTAAGTGAAAGCAGATAGAGCATGGCGGCCAGGGAGGCGAAGCGCTGCACCAGGTAGGTGACCGCTTGCGTCTGGAGCGGATGGGCGACGAAGAGAAGCGCTGCGAGCAAAGCCGCAAAACCGGCCCGGGCCTCGGTCCTTCCGGTGTCGCAACGGTCCCGGCAATAGGGGGTCCGGTAGGTGAGCGAAACGAGCCGGTACACAAGGACGGACGCCAGCAGGTGGATTGCGAGGTTCCCCACGTGGTAGCCCGCTAC
>Ga0209125_1000151_pt1 | contig 114827 bp, 85 predicted proteins | sample BarGraIncub1131A_FD_184503 | JGI IMG/M metagenome (GOLD analysis project Ga0209125, IMG submission 184503) | Arctic peat soil microbial communities from Barrow, Alaska - Barrow Graham LP Incubations 11-31A (SPAdes) (version 2) | ecosystem: Environmental > Terrestrial > Soil > Wetlands > Peat...
GCCCTTGTGGCCGCCCACGAGTAATGAAGATTTTTATGTTTTCCATGGGCGGCCACAAGGGCGGCCCCTACATTTTCTTACAACAGAACCTTGTTTTTTAACAGAGAAAAATAAAGCATAATGATTGACAAACGAATTCAGGTTACATTTCTCGGAACCGGTACATCTATCGGAGTCCCTGTCATTGCTTGTAATTGTAAGGTTTGTACTTCTTCGGATCCTCATGATAAACGTTTCAGAACATCTGCAATTGTCGAAGTGGAAGGGCGACGAATTGTCATAGACTGTGGTCCTGACTTTAGATTTCAAATGTTAAAAAATAAGGTCGATGATATTGATGCTATAATATTTACACACGAGCATCGTGACCATATTGCAGGCCTTGATGATGTAAGAGCATTTAACTATATCCTGAATAAGGAGATTGATATCTATGGAAGTCGTCAGGTGATGGATGCAATCCGAACCGAATTTCCATACATTTTTTCTGAAAATCGTTATTTTGGGGTACCTCAGGTAAAAATAAATATTACGGATGGTCGTCCATATATGATCGGGTCTACAGAGATTCTCCCAATTGAAGTGCAACACAATAAACTTCAGATCTTTGGTTACCGAATAGGCGATTTTACTTATATAACTGATGCAAGTAGTATCTCTGAAGCTTCATTTGAGAAAATGAAAGGGACAAAAGTGTTGGTGTTAAATGCTTTGCGAAATTCAAAACATATATCCCATTTCTCTCTTTCAGAAGCGCTTGAAGTCATAGATAAGGTAAATCCAGAACGAGCTTTTCTGACACATATCAGCCATTTCCTGGGTTTACATGATGAAGTAGAGGCTAACTTACCTTCTAATGTCAGGTTAGCTTACGACAATCTTGTAATCGAAATCTAAAATTAGAAATGATTTTTCTGATCGTTATAATTAATCAATCAATGCATTGATGATTTGTATAGCACTTCGGATGCACTTTTCACAAACCTTCTCATGTAAATTATTTTCCTTGAGATAATTTAAACCATCTTCTGTAGTCATATCGCAATTCAATAATTCCCGGCAATTTGTAGTTTTATGTCGTGCTACGAATTTACTGTTGAAATCCTGTATCATTGAATAGGTCATGATTTTTTTGACCCCGTTTTCAGTATATTTCTGACCGTTAAAAATGCTTAATACCATAAAAGCACCTGTAACCGCACCACAAGTTTCTTGTAGTCTTCCCATTCCACCACCGAATCCACATGAAATATTAAGTGCCAAATTATTATCGAAATTCAGCTTCTCTGAATAAGCGGTTGTTACAGACTGTGCGCAATTTAATCCGGAAGTAAATAATGCTATTGCTTTCTCCTCTGTTTGACTCATGACCGATAAAATATTAATTATATTGCAGATAATTCTTTGTATAAACGAACAACTTCAATTGAGATAACGCCGTAAATGTATAATAAAATCGCGAAAAGAAAATATAATTATTTAAGTCTATTTTTCTAGTTTGAAATATCTGCACTAAGAATAATTGTAAATTCTTAATTTTTTGTTAATTGCTATGTAGTTCATAAAATGGTTAAAATAATCAGATCAGTAAATGCGTTTTTAAAAAAGCATTACAATGTTGTAATGCTTTAATTTCAATAAAATGGTAAAGCTCACAAGGGCTGGCCAACTTAAGCTGGAAGCCGATAAAAAGAGAGGAAAATCGAGTCAGTTTGAAATTGTTTCAGTAGGTTTTTATGACACCGACATATTGGGAAAGACTCTTCAAAAATTAAATTCAGATGAAAATAAACTGAATCAGGGGAACAAGAACATTGATGAAGAGCAAAAACTTGAAACTGAATTTCATGATCAATTCTTTTCCTGAGATTTACGTACAAGCAATATTCTATGCTGAAAGCCCTGCCATTCCGCTACCAATAATAATTATTTTCTTACTCATATTTCTTTGTTCTTTAGAATTTTATTATAGTTTTTCAGATATAGATCTTCAACTTTTGCCCTTGCCCAAGGTGTTTTACGCAAAAATTTAAGACTGGAAGAAATACTGGGATTAGTTCTGAAACAACGTATTGGTATGAGATCACCTAATTTGTCCCATCCAATAAGTGTGACAAGATCATTCAGTATTGCTTCCAATGTCACACCATGAAGTGGATTATTGGGTTGTTCTAGTTCCATACAAACAAAGTAAATCAATTAATAGACTAAAATTAGTGCTATTTTTTGAGTATTCATCCTAAATTGAAACAATCTAAAAAGAAAATAAATATTTGAATTTCTAACCTAGAAATGCTTTTCTGAGCTCTTCAATCTGTGTGTCATTAATAGGAACCAACTGACCAAGCGGAGCTGCCAATACCAAAGATTTGGCACTGAATTCAGCAACCTCAAGTTTATCAAAGGTTTGAAGTAGTTTATCTCCGGTGACCAGGATAGAATCATTTTGGACGATGATAGCCGGAGTCTTTGACAATATACTTGGCATGATGGTTTCAGCTTCAAACTGTGATCCATAAGGAAGAATGGGAACATCTTGCAGGAAAATCCAACTTTCCGGAATAGTCCTCACGTCGAATTTGATGTTGCCAATCCCAAAGGCCATCAGGTATGGGGGTTGGGTGATGATGATTGAATTGATATGTGGGTTCTGCTCGTATATTTTCTGATGCAGCATTACGGCACGACTCGGAATCTTGCCCGGTTCACGTTTTCCGTCTTTAATCTGTACAACATCTTCTAGTTTGATGTTCCAACGCGAAAGATGTGTTGGCGTAATTAAAAAGTCATTGTTTTTCCATCTCACAGAGACAGTTCCATAAGAACTGATCATCAGACCCTGTCGGCAGGCTCTTTTGACAATGTAACAAATTTCTGTTCTCTTCACTGTTTCGTCAGGTGGATAAGCCACTGATTCCATTTCCGGCATCAATCCCGGTAACTGAGAATCATATGCATCGATCTGCTGATCGGTCAAATAGTTGGTATTACCCAATGATTTACTGAATAAAATGGCTCTTGCTGAAAACTCGAAAGTTTCAAAACGATCGTAGGCATCATTCAAATCAGAACCGCCTAAAACTGTTCCGTGATTTTCCATGATGATTGCTTTGTACCCTTTTTTGAACTCAGCAGCGATCTTCTCACCGAGGGCCTTGCTTCCTGGCAATTCATAATCTGCGTATCCGATCGAACCGCAGACATTCTTAGCCTGGGTGATGACATTTGTATTTGGAATCTGCCTGACAATGCTGAAAGAGACTAATGCGGGTGGATGTGCATGGATGATAGCTTTCAGGTCAGGGCGGTTATCATAAATAGCTTTGTGGAATGGGAATTCTGAAGAGGGTTTGTGTTTGCCGATGATTGTACCATCGCTCTTCACACAAATAATATCTGCAGCAGTCAGTGTTCCCTTGTCAACTGCAGAAGGGGTGATCCAGATGTCTCCATATTCGTCGATGATCGAAATGTTGCCACCCGAAGTAGTCGTCATACCCCGTTGATAAATTCTACTGATTATTAACGTGATCTGATCACTGGGGTGCATCAGTTCACAATTTAAAATTTCATTCATCATAACAATATTAGTAATTAATAATCAATAGAATTTATTTCCGGTTCAGATATTATAATTCACTTTTAATTAAATTAAGTCCCAAATCAATTTCCGGTTGTTTGCTTTTAAATGCCTCTTTACCAACAACCAGTGCAGCGCCAAGTGCAGTTGCATTACTGATTTCTGAAGTATACACTTTCTTATCTGGGAAGCAACCTGCAATTAATTTGACATACAAATCATTGTGCGTAAATCCACCCGATATATAAAGTGCTTTAGTGTCATTGTCTTTGGTTTCGACAAGCTCAATTGCTTTGCAGCTCATGTCAACCAGGTCAATCATCAATTGATGATAGGCTTCCTCAAAAGTAGCGAAAATAGACAAGTCAACAGTCATGTCGATATAGTTTTCTGGAACTCCTTTGTTAAAGAATACCCTTGAACCCTTGCTTTTTCCTTTTAACGTATTGATTAAAGCTGAATCGGCTTTAACCGATTGATAGGCTTTTTTAGAAACCTTGAAATGATCAGCCAGATGATCTGCATTCACTTCGTGAATATGTCCGAGGAACAATCGCGAAGATTTGACTTGTTTCTGCTCAGCGCTCAGATAACACAACGTATCCTGTACCAACTGATCCTGAGTCAAAGGTTCCGGATTAGATGGATTCATGAAAATACACCATGTTCCGGTTGAGATCAAAATAAACTTTTCATTGCTACTCATCAGATAAGGAACGATAGAAGCGGAGCTATCGTGAATTCCTATTCCAACAGGGACGTCAACATTACTGATCTTAACGGTTTTCAGAAGAGAATTGGGAGAAGGCACAGGCAGTGTAATTCCTTCATCTTTTAGCCACTGATGATAAGTTTGCTTGTCGAAATTCCACATGGCTGTGTGACAACCAATCGAAGTGTATTCAGAAGCAACTTCACCTGTAAACAACAGACTGAGATATTGAGGGAAATGAACAACGTTTTTAACATGTTTGTAAATCTCCGGTTTGGTCTTCTTCAACCATAAGATCTGCAAACCTGAGTTCAACATATCCATGGCCGGTGAAGCCGAAATCCGGCTAAACTCTGCTATCCCGCCATACCTGTCATAAAAGCCCGCAAGGACCTCTTTAGGCATAGGCTTCAAGTAATTATATACATGAGTAAGCCGTTTATTTTTCTCATCCAGATACATTAATGAAGCACCGTAAGTCGCAAAATTAACGGCTGCCACATGATATTTATCAGCGCTGAGAATGGATGACAGGGTTTCTGTCATCCAGTTCTCAATCACCTCAATGTTATCACAGGAGTAATCATCATCATCTTTTATCTCATCAAACCTTCTATCTTCTTCAAAAACTACTTTATAATCTGAATCAAATAGAAGTATTTTCTTATTCGATTTGCCGATATCAAAGACAGCTATTACTTCTTTTCGCATGATATAACTACTTCAATTATCGTTTTACTAAAACTTCGGTTTCGTATTTTTCGATTTCTGCAATATAATCTTCACCAACGAGAACATCGTTCGTCATACAGTAATAATCATAAACAGCACCGAAAGGTTTTGATTTCATCACTTCCATTGTTGCAAGACGTTTGAAAGTATTACCTGATTCTTCAGCAGCCTTCAGCGTTTCGAATGGCTCAAGAAGAGCAAGTAAAAATGCCTGTTGAGCGGCTCTTGTACCTATTACATATGCACCGATACGATTCAATGAAGCATCAAAATAATCCAAAGCAACGATCACACGATCCAACGCTTTAGCTCTTACGATTTCAGAAGCAATCGACTGCATTTCATCGTTCAGGATGACAACATGATCGCTGTCCCAACGAACACCTCTGCTTACATGTAACAGCACTTCGTCGACATATAACAGGATAGCTGAGATTTTGTCTGAGATTTGCTCAGTTGGATGGAAATGTCCACTGTCGAGTGTGAGCATGGTGTTGTTCTTAACGGCATAACCCATGTAAAACTCATGTGAACCAACAACCATCGCTTCAGAACCAATACCGAACAATTTACATTCTACAGAATCTTTCAGATATTCCTTAGAATATTTAACGCTGAAAATTTCATCGAGTGATTCTTTCAATAATGCTCTGTGTGTGGCACGATCAACTGGAATATCTTTTGAACCATCAGGAATCCAGAGATTATGGACGCTTGGTGTTCCAAGTTGTTTTCCCATTTCTGCACCAATCAAGCGGCAACGTTTTGCGTGCTCGATCCAGAATTTACGGGTTGACTCATTCTTGCTTGACAGTGTAAAGCCATCATCAGCCAGGGGGTGAGAGAAACAAGTACAATTAAAATCGAGACCAATCTTTATCTTCTTTGCCCAGTCAATCCAGCTTTGAAAATGTTTCACTTCAATCTGATCGCGGTCAACCTTGACACCCTTGAAGTCACCATAGATAGCATGAAGATTCAGGCGTTGGTTACCCGGTAATAATGACATAGCTTTTTCGATATCGGCTTTTACCTGATCAATCGTCTTAGCTTTTCCAACATAATTTCCGGTAGCCATGATTCCACCACCGCCAAGTTCAGCGTCAGCAGTTTCAAATCCGCTTACATCGTCAGTCTGCCAGCAATGGAGACTGATATCGATCTTGCTTAATTTTGCAATAGCGTCATCGGTATTGACGCCTATTTCAGCATATTGTGCTTTAGCATTTTGATATGCTAATTTGATAGCATTATGATCTTTCATCTTGATATATTTTTTTTAAATAATTAGTGAGCTTAGAGTTTAATAACAAAAATTGATAATAACAGTACGACCAAACCAATGGACAATACTAAAATAGTTTTACTGCTCGAGCCTTTCCATTCATTCAGGATGATACCCCAGACATTACTGAATACGATATTCAATGCCATCAGTATACTCCAGCCAAATGCAAACAAAGCGGGAGGCAACATGCTTTGTCCCATTCCCATGAAGAAAAACTGTAAAAACCACAGTGTACCGCCTAAAAAGCTGAGTAACACATTTGCCAGAATTATATTCCCTGCAACTGTTGTAAAGTCTTTGTATGATTTGTTTTTAACACTGAGATATGCGCAATAGACAAAGTTGGTGACGAATCCACCAAACATAACAAAAATAAATACTGCACTGGTAGCAAACAATGGATTCGTGCCTTGTTTCAATGCTTCAGCCTGGATCAGGTTGCCTGCATCAAGTATGCCATGTAATCCATTGATACCGTAATTCATACAAGCGCTCATTACACCTGCTAAGATTGCAAACAACAATCCTTTTTTCAATGCAAATTCTTTAACCGCTTTTTTCTTGTCTTCTTCTGACATTGAAGACGACTTTAATGCGCCTGCATAACCAACGATGGCAATACCTGCTATACTAACGGCAACACCAATCAACATGATCCAACCTGCACGTGAACTGAACAGATCCTGACCTGCTACCATTGGTGGAATTAAAGTTCCAAAAGCGCCACAAAAACCTAAAGCAATTGACTGACCTAAAGCAACGCCTAAATAGCGCATGCTCAATCCAAAAGTTAATCCACCGACACCCCAGAGCGCACCCCAGAACATCGAACCCAACAATGCACTTGTTGGCGTACTTGAAATAATTGAATGTAAATTAGGAACTGTAAACATGGCAAAGATAAACGGAGCCAGGATCCAGGAAGCGATGCCCTGAACGATCCAATAGGTTTCCCACGACCACAATTTAACTTTACGAATAGGAACATAAAAACTTGCTGCACATGCACTGCCTACAGCCATTAATAAAATACCTAATAATGGATTCATATTTTTCTTTGGTTTATGGTTTAAAAATTAAGACGCTTGTTAATTGATTTAAGTTTATGATCTTTTAAAAGTTGTTTTTTCCTTTTGCCCTGGATTAAAGTTTAGTAGGATTTTAGATTTCTTTTCTTTTGCCCGTAGGGCATAAATATCAATAGATTTCTTCCCTCTTTTTTGCCCGTAGGGCATTAACAATTAAGGTTAATCCCCTACGGGGAAAAGATTTATGATCTCTCTATTGATATTTATGTCCTACGGACAAATTAAAACAGTGTTTTAATATCTTAATACCTGCCATGTCCCTTTAAAGACTGAGCAGTTTTAAAGGTTTTCTTATTTTTTAGCGTTTTCCATTTCACTCTGTCTCATCTTGTCTGCAGCCTGACGCAACTTTTCAGCATCCCAGTTCAGCAGTTCCCCGATTTGTTGGGCGCTGAAATAACTGAGTTCTGATTTAGCAGGTAAGGTTGGAGCCAGTAGCGCAAAACATTCAAGCATAGCCTCTTCACTCAACGAACATTTGTCGTTAAGCACAACTCCAAGTCCCTGAATAATTGCACAATGTGGAGTTACAGCAGTTACTTTATCCAACAAATTTAGTTCATTTGGTTGAACTACTGGCATTGAATGTCCAAGAAAAACAACATGATCCGGATATAAGGCACCATCTCTTACTAATTCAGTGGCATGTTCATTTTGGCCAAGAATGTGAATCTTTGTACTTTTTGGAACACGATAACTATCAGGAATTAATTTCAAAAGTGTATTTAATTTCTCTTCCTCAATTTCTGATGAAGTTAGCTGTGGAGGGGCTAATCTTTTCTCAACTTCAACCAAAAGTGCTCTGACTTCTTCAACAGTGTCAGCAGCAACTACTAATCCATGGTTTGCCATCATCAATACATTGATTTCTGGTTTTCCCCCAATGATCGACTGAATGAGTTGAGTCAAAGGCAATCCCGGTCTGATGTAATCTATCCAGGCCCATGATAAACCATCGAGCCGTTCGGCGACAAGTTTATCACCACTCTTACGGGCTACCCATGAAAGAGCATTTATTGAATGCACATGCACAACAACTTTCTGAAGCATGATAGCATGCAACGAAGTTTCGATCGAAGGACGCAAGCCATTGGTTGATACAATACAACTGGTGAAATCATTGCTGCCGTTTCCGTATGCAGTCAACACCTCTTTTAATCCAAGTTGTACGAAAATGGAACTCTTCCGGGCATCTGCCAACCATGTACCCGAAGCTTTAATCCAAAAATTATTGTCTTGTTTGAGTGAAATGTTTCCACCTGCACCTTGCACTAAATTGATGTCTTTACCAAGGTCTTCGCAGAGGTCAATGAGGGAATCAGGAACTTTATTTGTCATCTTTGTTAAGTAGTAAAAAAATGTTTAATTTCGACATCAAATTAATCGCTTAAAATTAGTTATAACAATACGCATTTTGAACTTTCTTTTACATAAAATGACACAAATTCATAAATATGGCCAATTACTTTAAATATTTAACCCATAGCCAGGAAAATGAGGACTGGGGAATGTATATAAATGTTGCCGGATATGCAGGAATACCCAGTGGAAGTTCGTATCCTCCAAAAGGTCATCCCTTGAATTATGAATTTAGCTGGGACAAGGGACGGATTCTTCATGAATACCAAATCAACTACATCACAGAGGGTGAAGGGATCATTGAAACCTCTCAGAGTAGCTACGCGATAAAGAAAGGTTCTATAATCATCATTAAACCGGGGGTGTGGCATCGTTATAAACCTCTGGCAAAGACAGGCTGGCAGGAAAACTACATTGGATTTAATGGTACTATTGCTCAGCAAATTTTCGGTCTTCCTTTTTTCTCTTCCGAAGCGCCACTTTTAAACATAGGCTATCACGAAAGCATTATTAAAGCTTTTTTTGAAGTCTTTAACCTGATCAGGGATGAGAAACCGGGCTACCAGGAGATGAGTGTAGGTCATGTGATGTTTATCCTCGGGAGGATTCTTTCCATCAAGAAGAAAGAGAATTTCGAAAATAAAACTGTCGAACACAGCATTCAGAAAGCCTGTATCATCATCCGGAACAACCTGACCAGTAATCTGAATGTCGAAGAACTGGCTTCAGAACTCAACATCAGTTATTCTCTTTTCCGAAAAGTATTTAAAAAATATATTGGTCTTTCACCTGCACAGTATCATCTTTCGCTCCGTATCCAACAAGCCCAATATATGTTGGCCAACAGCACTCTCTCAATCAAGGAGATCTCTTTCAGTCTTGGCTTTTGCTCGATCTATTACTTCAGTAAACTATTCAAAGAAAAAATCAGCATGACACCCGGAGGCTATCGCAAATCAGTCAACCTCCAACTTGAGGAAGTCGACATTTAATAAACATTTTATATCATCAGGTGTTTTAAATCAATTGCTTCACCTGTTTTTTTCTGCCAGACAAATAAATTATATCAAATTCATCACTATTCTTTAATTCTTCTATAAAGAAAGGAAAATCCAGGGACAATTCTTTTATAAAGAAAGGATTGTCCATGCAACCTCCGGGGTATCTCCACCCGTTCTCCACCCTCCTATAAGGTGGAGTATAGGTGGACAAAGGGTGGAGGAAGGGTGGACAATGGGTGGAGGATGCTTACTTTATGGAAGAATTTTCAGAGAGTTTTCCCTGGGTTTTTGATCGGTTAAAGAAAGATTTTGAAGGGAATTATTTCGGGTGATGGAATATGGATGGAAGAAAGAAAGAAATCCAGGAAATGAAAAAACGACTAAAAAGAAATGTTGAGTTTTTATGTTCTCTTTTTCTCTTTTTAGTCGTTTGTACTAATTTTTTTAAATGTTTATTTTGTTGCACAGATGTTATAATCCGAAGTTCAAGACTAATCTGCCAAATCAATTAACCTCTTTAATTAACGGTTATTGTCTCTAACAGTTCCAACTCTGACCTGAACACTACCACCTCTTCTGGCCTGGCGATATTCGCGGCCATTGTTATATTGGTGATTATTGTAATAATAACGACCGTGACCTTCTCCTCTTCCTGACATCATAACAGGGAAGCATGCAGTGAAACTAAATATAAATAGCGCACTAATAAGTAATTTGATTATAGTTCTCATTTTTTTTGAATTTAAAGTGTTATCAATTTATAATTATACAAAATTTGTGCCATAAAACTGATTGCAATAGTTTATGAATTGAATTAGAATTTCTAAATTGTATTTATTAGATAAACAATGGATTACATGAGGCTATCGCACTTATAATAATAAAACCTGTTTAGTTAAGAAATTGGATGACAGATATGGGGAATAAAAAAATATAAAATAAGTGATTATATCCCAGTTTGGGGTATCGATTTGAGTCTTCTACAATTTTGGATCTGTGAAGGATCCCGTATGATTTATTTTTTTTGAATTTTTTTGAATTCTTTCCAGGTGTCATTGCGTTGTTTGTTCTGGATGATCCTGATATTGTAGTTATCGATAAATCCCTGTACTTCATTTATCCTTTGATCGGTAGCAGGATGGGTGCTTAAATAGGTTAAGTCGCCGTTCGACTTATCTTCACGTTTGAGGAGTTTGAGCAGTTGCACCATGCCATCGGGATCGATGTTGTTGTTAATCATTGTGTGAATTGCACCCTCGTCTGCAACTTTTTCCATTTCACGGGAAAATCGTAATGTGTTCAACATGTTTGCATTGCCAACGATCACTGATGAAATGCCATTGCGGTTGCGGAAGAGAATCGAAAGGAAAAGGCTTCTTGAAAGATCGCTTGTGATGGCACGAAGTGAGTGGCGTTCTTTGATGTGGGTGACTTCGTGAGAAAGCAGCGCTGCAAATTCATCAGGGTTTTCCAATTCATTCAACAGTGTATCGTAGATGATGATATGTCCGCCGGGAGTTGCAAATGCATTTATTATTTTTCCATGAACGACAGTGATCTGAAGAGGATAGTCGGTGTTAAAATTGATCTGTTTTGCAAAACGATTGGCAAGATTGGTTTTGAGGGTGTCGATTGTATCGTTTGCTACAATCTGTTCATAGATTTTATTGCCCAAACTGATTTCATAGGATTTAGGGATGTTTTGAGCAAATAGATCAGCTGCAAAAGGAATGATATAGATATAGAGACAAAACGCCAACGCTATGATGCCTCCGATAATAGTAACCAGTTTACCGGTGCCGGTATTTAAACGGTCGAATGGTGAATTATATTCCGGGGTATTGCCTGTCATCTTCAGAAAATTAATGATCTGGCTCATGGCTTTCACCTCGACCATTTGCCTTGGTGAAGTGTTAAAGATGATCAACAATTTATCATTGGGTCTGCGGATCACCCGACTGATCGATGAATATTCAAACTTGATCTCTTTTTTCTCGCCCTCAAAATTGGAATATTTTATAACAATTTCATTGGTGTCTAATTCTGTTTCAGCCATATGGCCTCTGGGAGAGGTTCCATCAAAGTACATGCAAAGCGGAATATACATTGTTTTAAGTTTTTTAAGCTTTATAAAAGAGTAATGAGATTAAGAAACTGTTTAATTTTTCTCCAATTGGAGTTCAAGAATCGGCAGAAGCGGTTTTTCTGTTGTAGAGACGCAAAATATTGCGTCTCTACGTGATGTAAATAGGCAGTGCCAGCAGGGTTTAGCCTGTCCAACGGACAAGAAGAAACTAAATTTAAACAGTTTCTAATTGTTAAAATACTGATCCATTAATACTGCAGCTTCTTCATAAATGTTGGCATTTGAGGCCAGCATCTCTTTTCCAAACAGATATTTATTCCCGCCTGAGAAATCTTTAACCACACCACCGGCTTCGGTAACCAAAAGAATACCTGCGGCGACATCCCACTGTTTCAGGCTGTATTCATAAAAGAACTCAAAACGACCACATGCAACATAGGCCAGATCTGCAGCTGCACTGCCCAATCTGCGGACTCCCGAAGTATTGCGGATAAGGTGTTCAAATATAAGCAAATATTTGTGTAATAAGGAATAATCGGTATAGGGAAATCCGGTTGCAATCAATGCTTTTTCCATGCTTTTTTGAGGAGAGACATGGATGGGCTTTCCGTTTAGAAATGCGCCACCACCTTTTGTTGCATAGAAACATTCATCGAGGTTGATTTCATAAACGACGCCGATTATGGGTTCATCCTGATCGACCAGCGCCACACTGATACAGAAACAGGGAAGGCCATGGAGAAAATTGGTGGTGCCATCCAAAGGATCGATCACCCAATTGTAACGGTCTCCACGTTTTGTGGATGTTCCTTCTTCGGCTATAAATCCTGCTTCAGGGAAGATCTTGAAGAGCGCGTTAATAATTCTCTCTTCAGCAGTCTTGTCAACGTAGGAGACAAAATCGTGTTTGCCTTTTTGTTCTATATCGCTTTCTTTGATCTGATTGAGTTGTTCACGGATAAATTGTCCGGTGGTTTTACAAATGTCAATCGTTTCTTTGCATAAAAGGTCCAGATTCATAATATTGATTTATTTTATTGTATATGTGGTGTTTGTGATTTTTTATTATGTCATCCCTACGGGACTGAAAAAAGGAGATCTGTTTTGTTACAATCATGACATGCCTACGGCACTATCATGAGATGTAAAATGCAATATCTTTAACTGCCTACAGCACTATCATTATATGCCTACGGCACTTATTTTATATTGCAAAATCTTCAAACAATCAATCCTGCTACAAACTGAACACTGAAAACACAATTCTCATCCAGTTCGTCGAGGATGACATCTGTGAAAACATTGACCAAGGCGGCATTATAGTTTGTTTTTGCCCGAACATTGTTTTCTGAATAACCAAACATCATCCCGCCATCGGGTTCTGTTTCCCATAAGATATTTACTTTACGACCCTTCTGGGTTTTGTAGAATGCCTCTTTTTTCTCATCCGACAAGAGATGCAGCTTGCGGCTTCTTTCGTCCTTCTCTGTATTTGAAAGTTGTCCGGAGAGGGCAGCTGCCTTGGTTCCCGGTCTGATTGAATAGGGGAATACATGCAAAAAGGCGATGTCCAGCTCTTCAATAAACCTGTAGATGTCCAGAAAATCTTCTTCCGTCTCTCCAGGGAATCCTACAATCACATCTGCTGCTATACATGCATCGGGCATTAACGCTTTTATCTTCATCACCCTGTTAGCAAAATCGGCTCTGAGATACTTGCGTTTCATCATCTGTAGTATTTTATCAGAACCGGACTGCAGCGGAATATGAAAATGTGGTGTAAAACGTTTGGATTGTTTTACAAACTCCAGGATTTCATCTGTGAGCAGATTGGGTTCGATAGAGGAGATGCGGTATCTGTCGATGCCTTCAACTTCATCGAGCGCTTTAATGAGATCGAGAAATGATTCATTGTGATCTGCTCCAAAGTCTCCTATATTCACTCCCGTCAGTACGACTTCCTTGATTTTAGTCCCGGCTATCATGCGTGCTTTTTCAACGGTGCCGGCAACATTGTCACTGCGGCTCCTGCCACGGGCAAAGGGGATAGTGCAATAGGTGCAAAAGTAATCACACCCGTCCTGGACTTTCAGGAATGAACGGGTACGGTCATCTATTGAAAAGGAGGATACAAATTCTTTGGTGGTTTCAATCCGACTGTGATCAATGGTCTGATGTTCGGGTTCATTACATTCGCTGCGGACTATCTCGGCCAGTCTGAATTTTTCTGTATTCCCTAAAACCCATTTAACTCCATCCATTTCGGAAAGATCATCGGGCTTGAGTTGAGAATAACAACCCATCACGCTGATGGCAGCATTGGGATTCCGGCGTGCAGCCTGCCTGATCGTAGCCCGACATTTCTTTTCTGCAATGGCAGTCACCGAACAGCTATGAATAACATATATATCAGCAGTGTCCTTAAAATCAACCACATCGAATTCGTCTGCAGGAAACTGTTTAGCGATAGTAGCCGTTTCTGAAAAGTTGAGTTTGCACCCAAATGTGTAAAAAGCAATTTTTTTCTTCATCATGCGATGCAAAATTACAAATTCGTTTAATAAATTGTGAAATTAAACGTGGATATCATACTTTTGTTATTCAATTTCAGGAGTATGAACAATTCATGCAACCTGTTGTTGATTATTTGCTGTAGGTGCTTTTGCATAACAATTATAAAGCTAGTTATTTATGAAGATCATACTCATCGGAGATGAAACCAATGAGCAGGAAAAAATTATTTCTGCGATGCATGCTATCGGACACGATAATGTGTTGATATATCCTGAAGAGAAACTGATAAAGGCTGAAGCCTGTCTGGTATGCGATAAAACAATCCGCCGTGGAGAACTCGTTCAACAAGTAATTGTCAATATTGCTAATGCTGTGGGTGTTTCAAAAGATCTGAATGAATTATATCGCGTCATCAATGATGAATTGAACCGGTTGATAGATGCTACTAATCTTTATATTGCTATTTACGATTCTAAAAATGATCAGTTTCAGTTGCCAATGCAACACGATAAACTGGAAGACGCAATTCCTGTAATACCAGCAGGGAAGACACTTACAAGATATATTTATACAACTAATCAGGCATTGTTGTTGAGATTTGACGACATTGAACGTATGGCCAAAGAGGGGCTGATCGAACGAAGAGGTTTTCCGGCACAGGCTTGGATAGGTGTCCCTCTTCGATCTGAATCTTCAACTATCGGGGTATTGGTAGTGCAAAATTACGAAAACAAAGATGCTTATACAGACGAGGATCTTGAGTTGCTGAAGTTTGTTTCCAACCAGATCAGAATCTCTATTGATCAAAAAAAATCTGAATTGGAATTGATAAGAGCAAAAGAAAGGGCTATTGAAAGCGATAAACTCAAGACAGCTTTTCTTACGAATATGTCACATGAAGTCAGAACACCCATGAATGCCATAATTGGCTTTTCAACCTTATTGAATGATGAAGACATCAGCAAAGATGAAACCATGGAATATGTTTCATTAATTGCTTCAAATGCGTCAACACTACTGAAGATAATTGATAATGTGATTGAAGTGGCCAAGCTGGAGGCAGGAGAGGTTGTTCTTGAAAGAAAACAATTTGGAATTAATCAGCTTATGGTCGATTTACTGGAAACATTTGAAAACAATGAAGCACGTCGGCCGGATGTCTCTGTTACCATTTCTACTGCCGGATCAGACGAAGAATACATGCTCTATAATGATCCTTCCCGACTGATGCAGATGCTCAGTATTTTAATAGGTAATGGTCTAAAATTCACAGAAGAAGGGAGTGTGGAGTTTGGATATAAGCTGTTAGAAAGTAAATACATCGAGTTCATTATTAAAGACACAGGTATAGGGATTCCGGTATCTCAACAAGTCAATATCTTTGAACGATTTCGGCAGGCGGATAATTCACTGACCCGAAAATTTGGTGGGACCGGTTTGGGTCTTACGATAGTAAAACATCTGGTAGATTTGATGGATGGTCAGATTGTTCTTGAATCTAAAGAGGGAAAAGGGACGATGTTCAGAATTTTATTGCCTCTGGTTCAACCCTCGGTTGAAGTTTTGCCCGGAATCATCATTAAAGCCAAACCCAAATTAGACTTGAGCGGAAAACATATTCTTGTGGTTGAGGATGTAGAGTCTAATTATCAATATATTGTGGCCGTGTTGAAATCAACAATGGTCAGTATTCACTGGATCACAGATGGAAATGCTGCAGTTGACTTTTGTCTCAACTATCCTGATATCGATATGGTATTCATGGATATAAATTTGCCGGGAATTGATGGCTATGAGGCTACCCGCCAGATCAGAACAACTAAACCTGATCTGCCTATTGTTGCCCTTACGGCATATGCTATGACCGGAGAAAGAGAACGAAGTCTGGATGCCGGCTGTAATGAATATTTGTCAAAGCCTGTTAGCCCGCGTGAATTGCTTGCCGTTGTGACCAGGTTTTTGGTTTAAGACATCGTTTAAAATTATCGGTAGGATATAAATGTCAATAGTAAGATCGTGATAATTAATATTTTATCCGTAGTCTATAAATGTTATAAAAACACAATTCTAATAGTATAACTTTAAAAAAAAAGTTGCATATATGGGTAATGTTGAAAATGTAGGGGCCGCCCTTGTGGCCGCCCATGTGAATTGTTTATTAAATTTAAAATATGCATTATCCATGGGCGGCCACAAGGGCGGCCCCTACATTTTCTGCATTATAACTTCTAAATATTCAAAAGTGTATTTTTTTGACGCCGTTCTTTTCGTTTATCAGCAGCACTGAAATATTGTTGTAACAGAATTCCGGCTACCAAGAGGGCGAGTCCGACAACAGTGGATGCAATGATTTTCTCTCCAACAATTGTATTGACAAATATCAGGGAGAGAAATGGTGAAATATAGATGAGGTTTGTGACGCGTGCAGTTGTTGTTGAAAGCTGAAGTGCCATGAGCCAGAATACAAAAGTGAAGCCCATCTCGAAGAATCCGATATAGATGACCCCAATTATTCCTCTCAGATCGGGGATTTTGATTTCTGAAAAAATCAGACAAACAATTGCTGTATAAATAAATCCAAAGACAAAATTGAGAAACAGTTTAACTACCTCGTCGCGTTTATCTTTGACGTTGAAGATCCAGAAAGAAGCCCAGATGAGGGAGCTGGAGAGTGCTAAAACGACACCAAGCGTGTTTGAAAGATGAATAGAACTGAACTGTCCATGTGTTGCCACGACAACTGTTCCGGCAAAACTGATGACTATTGCCAGAACATTTTTCAAATGAATAGGTTGTTTGAGAATAGGAATTGAAAGAATCACAAGGGTTACAGGCCAGATATAATTGAGTGCCACCGCTTCCTGGGCAGGAAGTAATTCATAGGCTTTTAATAACACGATGTAATAACCAAAAGGATTGAGGAGGCCAAGGATGGCTGAATTCCATAGTCCCTTGGAGCCATACGCTTTGATGAGTTTTACCTTTTTCTGAACGAGAAGGATGCCTCCAAGTACCAAAAGTGAGACGAAAGAGGCAAAGAACAGCAGTTGCAGGAAATCAACAGAACGCAGTGACAGCTTAAAAGCAGAGCCAACAGTAGACCAGAAGAAGATTGCAATAAATGCAAAAAGATATGCTTTCGATTGATTTTTCATTGTAGAAGTGATGGAATATTGAATATTTATCACAAATGTAAATAAATTGCCCGGTTTAGTAAATTAAAGTAGGTGCTTTCAGTTTAACTTTTTAAATTTGTGATCACTCAACCGAATAAAATGAAGAAACTGGCAGTTGTAGCTTTCGGAGGGAATGCCCTTCTCCGGAGCGATCAAAAGGGGACAATCGATGAGCAGGAGGCAAATGCTTACCAAACAAGTGAATATTTACTGACACTCATCAAAAACAATTACGATCTGGTCATCACCCATGGCAACGGACCACAGGTGGGAAATATAATTCTTGCCAATACGGCAGGAAATCAACTATTTGGATTGCCTGATATGCCTATGGATATCAGTGTTGCCTATTCACAAGGGTTTATAGGTTATATGCTAGAGCAGCAGTTGCGTAATGTATTGCGTGCGCATGATCTCGAACGCGATATCATCACGATCATCACCCAGGTACTGGTCGATAAGGAAGATCCGGCATTTCTGAATCCTAATAAACCGGTCGGTCCTTTTTATTCAAAAGAGGAAGCTGAAAAACTTACTTTAGAAACGGGAGCTGTTTATCATATGGATCCACGCGGAAGAGGCTTTAGGAAAGTGGTTGCTTCGCCACGCCCATTGACTATTCTCAACCAACGCTCTATTGAAAAGTTGGCCCGTGACCAGCAAATTGTAATTGCTGTAGGTGGTGGAGGTGTCCCCGTATTCTGGGTTGCGGAGAACAAGTTGCAGGGTATCGCAGCAGTGATCGACAAAGACCTTGCCTCATCTACGCTGGCTGCCAGTATCAATGCCGACAAGTTTTTTATTCTGACCGATGTTCCAAAGGTGTGCATCAATTACAACACCCCTCAGGAGAAACAATTGAACCGGATTAGTGTGAAATTGGCTAAGATGTATCTTGAAGAGGGCCATTTTGCCGAAGGGAGCATGGCTCCAAAAATGAGAGCTGCTATCTATTTTGTGACACATACCGGAAAAGATGCCATCATCACCAGTGCCGATGCCCTGGGGAAAGATAATGGCGGTACCCGGATTGCAATTGTATAATTTTAAACAACTGTGAACTAAAAATTTGAAAGTTGTTTTGACTTGTAAGTTATATGGGTTAATTTTGTGCAAGATCATTGGGCTACCACAAGGGTCGCCCCTACATTGAAAGATGTTTTTGTGAATCGATAATTTCTAAACCTTTTGAATTATGGCATATAATCTTAAAAATCGTAGTTTTCTTAAATTACTGGATTTCACCCCTAAAGAAATCAAGTTCCTGCTCGATCTGGCAACTGATCTGAAGAAGGCAAAATATACAGGAACAGAGCAACAGCGTTTAAAAGGGAAGAATATCGTATTGTTATTTGCAAAAGATTCAACACGTACACGTTGTGCTTTTGAAGTGGCTGCACTGGATCAGGGTGCACACGTTACTTATCTGGGACCTTCGGGATCACAGATGGGTAAAAAAGAGTCGATGAAGGATACTGCCCGTGTCCTGGGGCGTATGTATGATGGAATCGAATATCGTGGTTATGAACAGAATATCGTGGAAGAACTTTCAAAGTATGCAGGCGTTCCGGTTTGGAATGGTTTGACTACTGAATTTCACCCTACTCAGATTCTGGCTGATTTCATGACAATTATTGAACATTCAGATAAACCTTTGAATAAAGTTTCGTTTGCATATTTGGGTGATGCCCGCAATAACATGGGCAATTCACTCATGGTTGGTTGTGCTAAAATGGGATTGGATTTTAGGGCAGTTGCCCCAAAACAATGCTGGCCTGAGGATGAACTGGTATCGACCTGTCGGCAGATAGCTAAGGAAACCGGCGCTACGATCATGTTGACCGATGATGTTGAAGAAGGGGTGAAGGGTGTTGATTTTCTCTATACCGATGTATGGGTTTCGATGGGAGAGCCGATTGAAGTATGGGATGAAAGAGTCAAGTTACTCAGACCTTATCAGATCAATATGGACGTTGTCAGAAAGACCGGGAATCCTAATGTGAAGTTCATGCATTGTTTGCCTGCATTTCATAACAGGGAGACAACGATGGGAGAGGAGATCTTCCAGAAATATGGTCTTGATGGAATGGAAGTAACGGAAGATGTATTCGAATCTCCCATGTCGATTGTTTTCGATGAAGCAGAAAACAGGTTACATACTATCAAAGCTGTGATGGTTGCAACTCTAGGAGAATAATCTTCGGATTTTAAAGGTATAAACGTAGAGACGCAAAATATTGCGTCTCTACTTGTTTAATGTATTCCAATTCTATTGTGTGGAGACGCAAAATATTGCGTCTCTACTTGTTTAATGTATTCCAATTCTATTGTGTAGAGACGCAAAATATTGCGTCTCTACTTGTTTAATGTATTCCAATTCTATTGTGTAGAGACGCAATATTTTGCGTCTCTTTTGTTTTGAATGAATTTAAACATTTGAGACACAAAATATTGTGTCTCTACGATTGAAGGTTAAACAATTCGGAATTATTCCAATCCCAATGACTTGATGATCTGTTCAACCTTTTGATCGAGATCAGTATTTACTTTGTCAAAGGACTCAGTGCCCGATAATGGCGCCTTCACTCCAAAGTAAAACTTTATCTTAGGTTCTGTGCCTGAAGGTCGAACTGTGATTTTACTGCCATCAGCCAGAAAGAACTGGATGACATCAGATTTAGGCAGTTCAATTTCTTGTTCAGTACCTTGTTGCAGGTTTGTGATTTTACGCAACAGATAGTCGCGGATCTCAACAACTGGTTGATGAGCGATCTTAACAGGAGGTGAATTTCTGTAACTTACCATCATGGCATGTATCTCTTCGGCACCTTCTTTCCCTTTTTTTGTAACCGATTTGAGTTTCTCTTTGTAGAGTCCAAATTCAGCATACATTTCTATTAACAACTCGAAGAATGATTTGCCACGGTCGGCTGCCCATACTGCTGCTTCTGCAATCATGCAGCAGGCAATGACGGCATCTTTGTCACGGACAAAGTCTCCAACCAGGTATCCATAACTCTCTTCACCGCCGCCAATAAAAGTTTTATGTCCTTCAAGGCTGAGGATCTTCTCTGCAATAAATTTAAATCCGGTCAGCACATCATAACATCCAACGCCATTCTTTAAAGCAATGTCTTTTAAAAGCTCAGATGTGACAATGGTTTTTACAATATATTCTTTACCGGTTAGCTTGCCGTTTTCTTTCCACTTTGAGATCAGGTAATAAATCAGGACGGAGGCAGTCTGGTTGCCATTGAGCAATACGAATTCTCCATGTTGATTTTTTACTGCAACACCTACACGGTCAGCATCAGGATCGGTTGCAAGAACGAGATCTGCGTTCTGTCCTTTTGCCTGAATGAGGGCAAGGTTCATGGCATCGGCCTCTTCAGGGTTTGGGGATACAACTGTAGGGAAGTTGCCATCCGGGGTAGCCTGGGCCTGAACGACAGAAACATTTTCAAAACCGAATTCAGCAAGGCATCGGGGCACCAATGTGATCCCTGTCCCATGAATTGGGGTATAGACAATACGCATTTGTTTTTGACGGGCGATGGCATCCGGACTTAAAGAAAGACCCTTTACCCGCTCAACATAAACATCATCAATATTTTTGCCGATATATTCAATCAAAGCCTTATCACCACTCCATTTTACATCATCAATGCTGGCAATAAGCTGGACTTCATCAATTACATTGGTGTCATGTGGTGCTACAAGCTGACCACCATCTTTCCAGTAAACCTTGTATCCGTTGTATTCTTTGGGATTATGGGAGGCTGTGATCACAATGCCGCTATGGCAACTGAGTTCGCGGACTGCAAAGGAAAGAACAGGTGTAGGACGAAGTTCTTCAAAAAGGAAAACTCTGATATGGTTTGCTGATAATACTTCAGCAGCAGTAGTTGCAAACAATTTGCTGTTGTTGCGTGAATCGTAAGCAATTGCCATCCTGAGTTCCTTCTCGCGGGGATATGACTTCTTTAAATAATTGGCCAGTCCCTGAGTTGCCATTCCTACTGTATATCGGTTCATTCGGTTTGTGCCGACACCCATGACGCCTCTCAAGCCTCCTGTTCCAAATTCCAGATCACGGTAAAAAGCATCCGTAAGTCCTGTTGGATCATTTGAAATCAGATCCTTCACCTGATTTTGTGTCTCTTTGTCGAAGTCGCCTTCGAGCCATTTCTTTGCTCTGGCAAGAATTTGTGGGTCTGTTTCCATTATTACTTATATTTATATAGCTGTTCTTTCAATCTGTTCAAGTTCTTTCAGACAGCGGATCAGGCTCTCTTTCCAGTGGGGTATTTTAATGGTGAAATTTTTTTTAATCTTTCCTTTATTCAACACGCTGTAAAACGGTCTGACTGCAGGTAATGGGTATTCTTCAGTATTGATCGGTGCAACCGTACACTTAATTCCGGACAGTTCAACGATCTCGAGTGCAAAATCATACCAACTGCAAACCCCTTCATTTGAATAATGATAAATCTCACTCTTTCTATTTTCACACTGAGGGATTATTGCCAATATTGCTCCGGCAAGATCTGCAGCATGTGTTGGAGTTCCGATCTGATCATATATCATATTGAGATGGCCCCGTTCACGACCATATTTCCTTACGGTTTTTATAAAGTTGTTTCCAAAGGCAGAGTATAACCACGAAGTTCTGATGATGATATGTCTGCATCCGGAATCTATAACAGCAATCTCCCCTTTTAGTTTACTCATTCCGTAAGTAGATCGCGGATCACATGAAATATTTTCAGTATATGGTCTGAACCCTTCACCTGAGAAGACATAATCAGTCGAAATATGAACCAATAATGCATTGAATTTAAAGGCTGCCGCAGCAAGATATCCCGGTGCTTTTGCATTGATAAGATAAGCAAGCACCGTATCGGTTTCTGCTTTGTCAACCGCGGTATATGCAGCGCAGTTGATGATTACAGAAATATTTTCGGACATCATTAAAGCTTCAATAGCCTCAGGATTGGTGATATCGAGTTCTGCAATGTCTGTAAATACGAACTTAAAGTCCGTTGCATCTGATGCTAGCTTGCGGAGTTCATTTCCTAACTGACCGTTGCTGCCGGTAACCAGAATATTGATCATATTTTTAGATAATAGATTTAAAGAAATCAATAGTTTTGATCAGTCCCTCTTCCAATTGGATATGAGGTTCCCAACCCAATTCTTTTCGGGCCAGCGTAATATCCGGTTTCCGTTGCATGGGGTCATCCGAAGGAAGTGGTTGATATATGATTTGAGAAGAGGAGTTGGTTAACTCAATCACCTTCTGAGCCAGTTGGAGAATGGTAAACTCTCCCGGATTGCCAATATTGACAGGTCCGGTAAAATCTTCTCTGGAATTCATCATCCTGACCATACCCTCGATCAGATCATCCACATAACAGAAACTACGTGTCTGACCACCATCGCCATAGATAGAGATGTTTTCACCCTTCAAGGCCTGGACGATGAAGTTTGAGACAACCCTTCCATCGTTAGGATGCATGCGGGGACCATAGGTATTGAAGATCCGGATGATTTTAATTCTTACATTATTCTGTTTGTGGTAGTTGACAAACAAAGTCTCTGCTGCCCGTTTACCTTCGTCGTAACAGGACCTTTCTCCAATTGGATTTACATGGCCCCAATAGGATTCGGTCTGAGGATGAACCTGGGGATCGCCATAAACTTCACTTGTTGATGATTGCAGGATCTTTGCCTTTATCCGTTTAGCCAAACCCAGCATATTGATGGCTCCCATCACCGAAGTTTTGATGGTTTTGATGGGGTTATACTGGTAGTGGATGGGTGAGGCAGGACAGGCCAGGTTATATATTTCGTCCACTTCAATAAAGAAGGGCATCGTAACATCGTGCCGGATGAGTTCAAAATAGGGGTTCTTCAGAAGATGAACAACATTTTGTTTCTGCCCGGTAAAATAGTTGTCCAGACATGCAACTTCATGTCCATCATTCAGTAAACGTTCACAAAGATGTGAACCAAGGAAGCCTGCACCTCCGGTAACCAGTATTTTTTTCTTCATCATATACGGTGTTTAGAACATACAAAAATAATAAGCCTGACTGAGAAATCAACCAGTCAGGCTTAAAATATTAAATAAGAAGTTTTATTTCAATAATTTAGTGCCAATTCCAACGTATTTTAGTCCGGAAGCAGTTAAATCAGACTGATCATAAATGTTGCGACCATCAAAAACAACAGGCGTCTTGATCAGTCTCTTCACAACATTCCAACTTGGGAAACGAAACTCGGTCCATTCTGTCACTAAAAAGAGACAATCAGCATCTACCAATGCGTCGTAAGCATCTTTGCCATAGGTGATAGAGTCACCAATGCGGCGTTTTGTTTCTGGCATGGAAACAGGATCATAAGCCCTGACTTTACAGCCGGCTTGTAAAAGTTTTTCGATCAGAACCAGTGCCGGTGCTTCACGCATATCATCGGTCTGGGGTTTGAAAGAAAGACCCCACATGGCCACAGTCTTTCCGGATATATCGCCTTCAAAGTAGCTGGAAAATTTATTGAACAGGACAGACTTTTGATCATCATTGACATCCTCAACGGCTTTTAATACCCTCAAAGGATAACCAACATTTTCTGCTGTCTTAATGAGCGCCTTTACATCCTTGGGGAAACACGAACCACCATAACCGATACCCGGATAGATGAATTTGTGTCCTATACGGCTGTCAGAACCAATGCCTTTGCGAACCAGGTTGACGTCGGCACCTACAATCTCACAGAGATTGGCAATGTCGTTCATGAAACTGATCTTGGTAGCCAACATGGCATTTGCTGCATACTTGGTCATTTCTGCAGAAGGTACATCCATGAAGATAACAGGATGGCCATTCAGCGTAAAAGGTTTGTATAAACGACGCATGATGTCTTCGGCCTTTTCAGATTCAACACCGACTACAATGCGGTCGGGTTTCATGAAGTCATTGATGGCATCACCCTCTTTGAGAAACTCAGGATTTGAAGCAACATCAAATGCAATATCGAGTCCTCTCTTGTCGAGCTCTTCCTGAATCGCATTGCGGACGCGTTGAGCTGTTCCAACCGGTACGGTACTCTTGGTGACAATCAGGATATATCCCTTCATGTTTCTACCAACAGTACGGGCAACTTCAAGCACATATTTCATATCGGCACTGCCATCATCATCGGGAGGAGTTCCTACTGCGCTGAAAATTACCTCGGTATCTTCAAAGCAAGTCGAAAGGTCTGTTGTAAATGACAAGCGGCCTTTAGATACATTGCGTTCGATCATTGCATCAAGTCCCGGTTCATAGATGGGAGAAATACCCTTTTGCAGGTTCTCAATTTTTAACTGATCGATGTCAACACATGTTACATCAATACCTACTTCTGCAAAACAGGTTCCGGTGACCAAACCTACATAACCGGTGCCAACTATAGTGATCTTCATAATATGAGTGATTAGAATTTCAAAAGTACAATTAATCAAACAAAAGTAAGGTATTTAAATTTTTTAACAAGTTTTTGCTAATTAATTTATTGAAAATTTGATATGGATAGTGATGTCTACAAATAATGTGCGAATCAATTTAAATGGCAATCACTGTTTTTTACTTTGAGTGGTTTCCAATATTTAAATTTGTTTTATCTTTAGAGTGATTTTCATTACCCTGTATCGTTCAAAAACTTTAAATTTAAACCGCTTGAAATGATTAAAATAAATATCATTTGATATTGTTATAATTCATTGGTTGGCCGTATATGGGACGTCTTGTCCTGATTTGGCGAAGTGTTTTTGAGGATGGTTTTTGTAAATACTATGTTAAGAGTACAATGCAAATAATTTTAAAATTGGTACAGAGATTGCAATTAATTATTTAAAATCTGGAGATTATGAAAACATTACGATTAATTACAATATTGTCAATGTCAATATTGCTATTGTATTCATGCAGAAAAGATAGTTCCGGCCCATCTTCCGTTACTTCTAAAGTCCCACTTACGATTGAGAATTTAACGGTTAAGTCAACTTTTGACTGGAAGACATCCGTCCAATATAAGTTTACACTTACCTCTAAATCAAACAACGCTGTTATAGTCGTTTCTCCTTCAGGAAGTGTAAACAGAAAATATTTTTTGACAGGAAACAGCCCTTTTGGGGTTAGCCTTTCGATTCCTGCCTATCAAAAGACCATTCATCTTCTTTTTAATGGCCACGATGTTGAATTACCATTGAACAGTCCAAATATATCATATTCATTTAATTATTAGGAAAAATGATAAAATATTTATCGGTTTTCAACAGTAAAGCATTTGCTTTATTTTCGATTTTATTATTTTCGGTTTCGACTTTTGCAGCTCCAACTGATGGACCTGTTGATTGTTCTGTCTCAAAGATCAATGGTGGCGGATATACTACAACCATAAGTTCGGTAACAAAGAGTGGTTCAAATTATACCATCGTTCTTTCTGTATCTTATGATGGAAATACCAGCAGTAAAGCTTTAGATCATTTTTCTATTCAGGCTGCAGACGGTACTTTTTCGAATATCTCATTTAATGTGGTCACTGGTACAGGTATCACAGGAACGGTTAATTCAGGCCCTGTATTGAACAATGATCCTTTCTCATCCGGATTTAAAATATCAGATATAACCAACGTTGGAGATAAAATACAAGCTGCAACATTTACGATTACCTATACGCTCTCAAACCTTCAGAATCAACAGGCCGATGCTGTTGTTCACCGGGATAATGGAAACGATAATTTTAATGATGAAGTTGCTTCATTTACAGTAGCTGATTTTCAATCGGTTTATAATTGTATTACCGGATGTGCCATTCCAACTTTGACACCGGCATCAGGAACATATACTTCGGAACAAACTGTTTCAATGTCAACTTCCACTTCCGGAGCTTCTATTTATTATACTACCAACGGTTCCACACCAACTTCAGGAAGCACAAGATACACCAATCCTATCACAGTAAGTGCTAACCAAACTGTTAAAGCTATTGCTATCGCTACCAGTTTAACCAACAGTAGTGTAGCTTCCGAAACGTATACCATTGCGCCAATATTGGCGACACCAACATTTTCACCTTCGCCGGGTACATTTACAAGTGTACAAAACATTACGATAAATCAGGCCAATACCAATGCAACAATCCGATACACAACGGATGGCAGTGCCCCGGATCTAACGAGTCAGATTTACAGTGGTCCTATTCAGGTTTTTTCACCAACAACGATTAATGCCATTTCAGTGCTTTCCGGTTTCACCAATAGTCTGATTGCTGTTGGATTCTATAATGTTATGATACCTGTAGCAACTCCAATATTGTCAGTAGTAGGAGGAACGTACAGTACAAACCAATATGTTACAATTGCCTCTACTACCGTTGGCGCTTCAATTTATTATACCACCGATGGAACTGACCCAACAGTCAACAGTTCACCATATACCGGTTCTATAGTTGTTGACATTACAAAAACTGTAAAAGCTATTGCCGTTAAGAGTTCCATGAGCAACAGTGCAATCTCTACGGTTAATTATGTGATCAAATGTGCAAGCCCGACATTAACACCCGGAGCTGGAACTTATAATACCATCCAGAATGTTGTAATCAGCAGTTCAACTCCAGGTGTATCCATCCGGTACACAACAGACGGTAGTGACCCCAGTGCAACAAATGGTGTTTTATATTCGACACCTGTTACGATCAATGCAACTTTTTATCAAGCCATTAAAGCCATTGCTTATAAGACAGGGGCGACGAATAGCGATATTACACAAGGCAATTATGTCGTTACACTGGTTAAAGTTACTAATCCTGTTCTTTCTCCTGCACCTGGATCCTACAACACATATCAGAGTGTTTCCATAACATGCCCGACTGCAGGTTCTGAGATTAAATATACTACTGATGGAAGTCAGCCAGGTCCCACAAATGGAACTGTCTATTCAAGCCAGATTGCAGTAAACGGCAATCTGAAGATCATTGCATACAGTTACAAAGATGGAATGGCAAACAGCGACATCATTTACAACAGTTATTCCATTCAGCTTCAACCAGCCGATGCACCTACATTTTCATCAATAGCAGGCGCGTATACAACCCCACAAAGTGTAGTGATCAGTTCAACGACTTCTGGCGCCTCTATTTATTATACGACTGATGGAACTGCACCGACCACTTCGAGTAACCTGTATAGTTTACCTCTAACTGTTGCTGCAAATACCACACTGACTGCAATGGCCGTCAAGAATGGTATGTTAAACAGTCAGGTTTCAAGTTCAAGTTATATCATCAAATGTGCAACTCCAACTATCACGCCTGCTGCCGGAACCTACAACACTATCCAGACAGTTTCTATTGGTTCCTCAACACCCGGATCAACTGTTAGATATACGCTTGATGGCAGTGATCCCAGTGCAACGAATGGTATAATTTATTCCACACCGATAACTGTAAATGCAACTTATAATCAACCCATCAAGGCCATAGCTTATAAAAGTGGTATCACCAATAGCGATATTGCACAAAATAATTATATCGTCACACTGATAAAAGTTGATAATCCTGTCGTTTCACTTCCGGCCGGTTCTTATTATACTGTTAATAATGTCACTATCACAAGTACTACTTCCGACGCTTCATTTATTTATACAACCGATGGAAGTACACCAAGTTTGACACATGGTACTCCTTATACGGGTCCGGTTACTGTAGACAGAAGCATGAATTTAGCTGTATATGCATACAAGGCCGGAATGGCAGATAGTTATGTGGTCTATACCTATTATTATGTCCAGCTTACTTCAGTTTCTCAGCCAACATTTACACCTGCACCCGGAACTTATTCAGGTACACAAAATATTACGTTGGCCTCTACTTCAGGAGCCACAGTTTATTATACTACCGATGGATCAATACCTTCTACATCAAGTAGCCAATTTTCAAGTCCCATCTCTGTTTCTGTAAATACAACCCTGAATGCCATTGCAGTTAAAAGCGGTATGGCCAATAGCAGTGTGGCTAGTGGCAGTTATATCATTAATTGTGCGACACCTGTCCTGACACCTGCCACCGGAACTTATGCAACACCACAAAGTGTATCAATGAGTACCGCTACTTCCGATGCAACTATCTATTACACTACCGACGGAACGGCACCTTCTGCTTCCAGTACACTATATAATGGTACCTTCTCGGTTGGAATCAATTCAACAATAAAAGCCATTGCTGTTAAAACCGGAATGGGTAACAGTGGAGCAGCTTCAGAAACCTACACTATTCAGGTTCCGGTTGAAGCCCCGGTATTTACACCTCAGGCAGGGACATACAACACTCCACAGAATGTAACGATTACATCTTCAATTCCCAATGCTTCCATCAGGTATACTATTGATGGATCAACTCCCAGCGATGTTGCCGGGACTGTTTACAGCACTGCTGTTTCAGTTGACAACAATATGACACTGAAAGCCATTGCTTATAAAAGCGGTATGAACAACAGCAGTGTCACTTCAGGCGCTTACGTGATCAACTGTGCCACTCCTGTGCTTTCGACTACTTCAGGAAATTACACATCAGTACAAACCATTTCTATATCGAATATAACTTCCGGCACTTCGATTTATTATACCACAAATGGTGATGCTCCAACTTCTTTGAGTTTACCATATACCGGTTCAATAAATGTTGGTGCTAATATGACTATCAAGGCCATCGCCATAAAAGCAGGTATGGGGAACAGCGGGATTGCTTCAGAAACCTATACAATATTACTACCCGCAGTTGCTCCATCAATGAATCCTGGAGCAGGAACTTACACTTCTTCACAAAATGTCGTATTAAGTTCAACAACACCCAATGCAGAGATCTATTATACATTGGATGGCTCTGGACCTACTACCTCCAGTTCACATTACACAGGAGCGGTTCCAGTAACATCAAATCTGACTTTAAAAGCGATAGCGGTAAGTCCTTTAACCAGCATCAGTACGGTTTCTTCCGGTGATTATGTTATTCATCTGCCTGTTGCTGCTCCACAATTCTCGCCTTCAGGGGGTTCGTTTAAAACTACACAAAGGGTTGCCATAACCTCAGCAACTGAAAACGTTTCTATTTACTATACGACTGACGGTACAGCGCCAACAGCTTTAAGTAATTTGTATTCGACACCGGTAAATATTTCGGCTACCACAACCTTGAAAGCCATTGCAATCAAGACAGGTATGAGCGACAGTCCGGTAACTTCATCTGATTTTGTTATGTTGCCATCCGCCGCTGCACCCACATTTACGCCTGCATTTGGAACCTATATCGGAAGCCAGAATGTAACCATTTCAACTACCAGTTCAGGTGCCGGTATTCGTTTTACCACCGATGGAACTACCCCTTCTGAAACAGTAGGAACCGAATATACCGGACCTGTCACAATAGGCGTCAATATAAGTTTCAAAGCGATTGCATATGGGGCCAATTTTGCTAATAGTACCGTTTCTTCTCTGGTCTATAATATTAAAGTTGCAACACCCCTTTTGAGTGTGCCGGGTGGGAATTATGATCTGCCACAATCATTGACCATTACCTGTTCGACAGCCGGAGCGCAAACCTATTATACTACTGATGGTACAATTCCTTCAGCAACAAATGGAACGCTTTATTCTGGCGTAATCCCCATTGGCCTGAATACTTCAGTTATCAAAGTTCTGTCGATCAAATCAGGTATGACAGACAGTGACCCTGTCAGTGCAACTTATGTAGTTAACCTTGCAAAAGTAGTTACGCCAACCTTTACACCGGCAAGCGGAACTTACAGCGGAACACAGATGATTACGATCACAAGTGGTACAGAAGGTGCTGCAATTAAATATACATTGGATGGAACTGTTCCGGGTGCGACTAATGGAACGGTTTATTCTGTACCTGTCTCCTTAGCTGCAAATGGAACCCTGAAAGCCATTGCCACCAAATTTAATATGGTAGATAGTGATATTGCTTCGGGTGATTATAAAATCAAACCTGCTACTATCACTTTTACTCCTGCACCGGATAACTATACATCGGTTCAATCCGTTGTACTTGGATCATTAACTACAGGGGTTACAATCCGTTACACCCTTGATGGAAGTGTTCCATCCCGGACCAATGGTATTACTTATTCTGCAGCCATACCGCTTTCCACAAACCTGACCTTGAAGGTATTTGCCTATAAGACAGGAATGGAAGATGGGGATATCGTTTCGGGTGATTATACCTTCCAGCTACCGGTTGTTGCTGCACCACAGTTTACTGCTGCCCCGGCAACCTTTACTACTCCTGTTTCAGTGACATTGTCATCAGCTACCGCTAATGCATCGATTCGTTATACCACTGATGGTACAGCACCATCTAAAACCAACGGAATTGTGTATGCCGGGCCGATTACAGTTTCATCCACTACGACTTTAAATGCGATTGCATACATGACCGGTTATAACGACAGTCAGGTGATCAGTGGAACATATACCATTAATCTAGGTCCGACTGACACAGATGGAGATGGCGTTCCCGATAATCAGGATGATTATCCACTCGATCCTACATTGGCGTTTAACAATTACTATCCGGGAGTTGGAATGGGCAGTTTAGCCTTCGAAGATAACTGGCCTTCAAAGGGTGATTACGATATGAATGACATGGTTGTCGATTACAGATTTAATCAAATCACCAATGCACAGAATATGGTTGTCAGCTTAAAAGCTAAATTGGTTTTAAGAGCCATGGGGGCAAGTTTTCACAGTGGTTTTGGAATAGAGCTACCCGTTACGCCATCTCAGGTTTCAAGTTGCATAGTGACGTTGAAAAATGGAAATCCTGTTCCGATGGGATCAATTGTGAAAATTGACCCTGCAACCGGCTTAGAGCTAAACCAGGCCAAGGCAGTGGTGATTTTATACGATGATGGCTTTAATGTGTTGGTTTCTAAATTTGGAGGTATAGGTGTTAATACAACGCCAGCAATATCATTTACCATTCCGGATACCCTGCTAATGAATATTGTGTTTACACAACCTATCGATCCGGAAGTATTAAGCAGTCAGATCTTTAATCCTTTTATCTTCACTAACAGGATCAGAGGAGATGAAGTACATTTACCTGATTTCCCACCAACTACACTGGCCGATAAGACCAGGTTTGGAACCTTTGATGATAAAAGCGTCCCGAGCAGCGGTAAATATTATAAGACAGCCGCAAATCTGCCATGGGCTTTGAATATCTATGAAGGATACAGCTATCCGAATGAGAAAGTTTCTATTCTGGATGCCTTTAAACATTTTGCAGAGTGGGCAGGAAGTTCAGGAGTTTTGTTCCCAGATTGGTACAAAGATCTGCCGGGATATCGAAATGCTTCCAGTATTTATACGCAACAATAAAAGCGTTCCGGGTGGTAACATTGAAAATAAAAACGTTCCGGGTAGTAACATTGAAAATGTAGGGGCCGCCCTTGTGGCCGCCCATGGAAAATATATAAATCTATTTAGACCATGGGCGGCCACAAGGGCGGCCCCTACATTTTATAAATGAATTTTATCTTTGCAGGATTGCATTCTTCCCTGCCAGTACCCCCGATGAACAGGCAAACTGAATATTGTATCCCCCCGTGTCCCCATCAACATCCAGCACCTCTCCGACAAAATAAAGCCCCTTTACGATCCGCGATTCCATGGTATTGGGATTTACTTCACTCAGATTTATCCCGCCCCGTGTAGCCATAGCCTCTTTAAAACTTCCAACTCTGTCAATTACAAAAGGAAGTTCCATCAGGCTTTCTACGATCAGTTTCCTTGAACGTTTATCAAGGTCTGCTGATTTGATCTCTAACGCAATCCCGTGCAGTTCAAAAACAGCAACAATCAATCGTTCAGGAATAGCATATCGTGTCAACAGGTTCTTCAACAGCTTTTTCCCGTTAGCAGACACCTCAGAGAGGAAATCCTTTTCAAATTCCTCTGTGTTTTTAAAATCAACCATTGCCAGTTTCAGCGTGTCCCCCGGAAGGATATACCGGCTGAAATCAATGACTCCCGGCCCCGAAAGCCCTTTATGCGTGAACAACACATCCCCGGCAGCCTGTTTGATTTTCTTCCCGTTCCTGTACAATTGGACCATAGCCTGATCCAGTGAAATTCCTGCACACGAAGTAAAAAAGAAGTCTTTGATATAAACAGGCGTCAACGAAGGGGCCGTTTCTGCAATTGAATGTCCTAAAGCCTGAGCTAGAATATGCCCATCTCCGGTCGAGCCTGTCGAAGGATAAGACCTGCCACCAGTTGCAATGATCACGTTATTAGTAAAGTAAAGACCGGCTGAGGTTGATAGTTGAAAGCCTTCATCTACATGAACGATGCTTTCCACAGCTGAGTTATAACAAATAGTAACCTTTTGTTTCATGCATTCATTTAACAGCACCCGCAACACATCCTTGCTATTCAATGTTTCCGGAAAAATTTTACCTGCATTTACCTCTTTCAAAGGCAGTCCCCGGCTTTCAAAAAAAGCAACAAGGTCACTATTTGTAAAGCCATACAGCGACGGCCTTACAAACCTGCTTTTTTCTCCGTAATGATTCAGAAAATCACCGATAGGGCCGGCATGTGTGACATTGCATTGGCCTGTTCCCGCGATAAGAAGCTTTAATCCTGCCGATGGTTTTTTCTCAAGCAAACACGTTGTCAGCCCTCTGCCGGCACATGTAAGCGCAGCAAAAATCCCGGCAGGTCCACTTCCGATAATGATTACATCAAATTTATTTTTTTCTGCCATCCTCCAATTATGATGGCATTCTGCCTGCTGATTGTCTCTCGACCATCCATCCCGGATATTCGGGAGACAGAATTGAAATAGCATCAAGCCGTTGCATGTCCTCAGCAGTAAGCTTCACCTTGGTCGCTGCAATATTATCCAGCAACTGATCGTGTTTCTTCGCTCCAATGATCACGCTGGTAACATGAGGTTTATTCAGCAACCATGCAAGGGCAACCTGGGCCACCGAAGCGCCATGCTGCTCACTTATTTCAGCCATCACATCAATGATGTCATAGGCCTTTTCCTTGTTAATAGGAGGGAAGTCAAAAGAATCCCTGCGACTGTCGCCGGCCTTTTCATTCTTACGCGTATATTTACCCGACAGGAACCCCCCGGCCAACGGACTCCATGGCATCAGGCCCAGACCTTCGCTCACAGCCATCGGAACAATTTCGCGTTCTATATCCCTGCTGGCAATGGTATAATAGTTTTGCAGCGCACTGAATTTGGTCCAACCCATTTTATCGGCAATACCGTTTGCCTTCATAACCATCCATGCAGGGTGATTGCTGATGCCCAGATAGCGGACTTTCCCTGCTCTCACCACGTCTTCCAGGCCCCGCATCGTCTCTTCGAGCGGAGTGAAAGGGTCAACACCATGAATATACAACAGATCGATATGCTCAAGATTTAATCGTTGCAGGCTGTCGTTGACAGAATCGGCAATGTGCAGACGCGACAGACCAACCTGATTAGCGCCAACACCCATGCGGATCCGCAGTTTGGTGGCCACCACGACCTGCTGCGTGTTGATGCCCAACTCCCTGATGGCATTGCCCAGCAGCGTCTCTGACAGACCTTCTGAATAGGCATTGGCCGTATCGATAAAATTTATTCCTTCGTCAAAGGCTGTTTTTACCAACAGATTGACCTCGGGTTGAGCAAGCTGACCAATTGCCTGCCAGTATCCTTTTCCTCCGAAAGTCATTGTCCCCAGACAAAGTTCGGAAACCAGCACTCCGGTTTTCCCTAAAAAATTATATTTCATTGTTGTATATTTTTATTTGGTTTAATATCTCAGGCAAAAATAACAGATCGTTACGAGGTTTGTTTTTAAAATCTTGTTTATTCGTGTCCTTTTTATCAAAAACATCATTTTTGAACCATTTTTTGAATATTTTTGGATACTCCCGACAACACTCCCAGATCACTTCCAAACATTTAGTAGACTATTGGTAGATACTCCCCCCATTTTCCGCACGATTTCCGCACCTTCTCCACACCTTTTCCGCACATTATAGCGGAGAACCTGCGGAGAAGGTGCGGAGATCGTGCGGAGATCGTGCGGAGAACCCCCTCTGTGTCCCCCAATTGTTGGGTCTGTGTTTGGCTTGCATCCGGGAGTCATCTTTTCATGATCTTTTCATGGTCTTTTCATGATTTGTTTTTGTCACGAAAACTGGTTCGTTACCAAACCCTTTACACCGCTGTTTTCCACCCGACAATTTTGTAGTAATAATTTATAATCCTTACAGCCAGTTTATGGCTGGATTTACTACATATGCGCCTCTATCGACCCGGGTAAAGGTCATTTTACAGTTCGGGAAATCGACACGATGGATTTCGTTCGACGACAGAATACTGTTGATATATTGTCGTTTTTTGCGGTAAGGTGGAAGGATTTCATCTGGCATCGTTTCTGCATATTTCACTAATTCGTCCATTCTAAATATGGCAATGATTTTTTCATCCGGAGCGCCTTTCTTGTAAACGGCTTTTTTGGGATGCAATTCATTGAGACTACGCATCAGGATAATTAAAAAATAAACCATGCTGTGTGAATTTGCCTGAAATTGCCTGTTATAAGTTTCGTAAGTCAAGCTGTTGGGGCTAACCGACCTCCAGAAACGATTAAGCGTTGCAATCGTGGCAGTTTGGGGTTTTCGTAGAATGATATTTTGCAAGAAACCAGACAGCAGATAGTTGACTCCAAATTTATAATGCCTGTCTTTAATCAAAAGGGAGGCGTGTAATTGAATAAGTTCGGGAATCAATTCATCTTGTCCATGAAATAAGGCAAGCATCAAACCTGTTGCCCCTTCGTCATCGGCACGAAAATCAATCCCGTATTTTTTTATTATCCTAAAGACTTCGGGTTTACGACCTAATCGTATGTTTTTAATGTACTCTTTTCGTTCCAGCTTCACCTCTTTCATCAATGAAATGGCCCGTTGAAATTGCAAATGAGCCAATTGTTCAATCCAGTCGTACCGGTGATGCGCAAGGGCATATTGGAAAAGTTGTTTGCGTTCTTTCTTTACATCGTTTTCTTTATTTTCGGGATCGAGCGCTAACAGCTTAATGGTTTCTAGTTGTTCTAAACTCAGGTATTCGTACCCTAAATACTTGGCGCGAATCTGTTCTGCTTGCTCTATTTTTCCCTGATCTTCAAGTCTCTGAGCTTCTGACAGCCATTCTTCCTGAGTTGATTTGACTTCAACAACCTTAATTTCAGATTTGGTTTCCTGCATTTGCAAAAGTTGTAAAGCAGGGTGTTTGGAGAGCTTCTCGAAAATATAAATATTTTTTATTGATCTCGTGATAGCAACATACAACGAATTGATATAGAACTTGTAAACTTCAGCGTCCTTGTCCTGTTTGTCAGCAGGCCGGTTATATACTAACTCTTCTTTTAACAAATCTGCCGGTGTTACACCTTTGATTATTTCGCGGAATTCGGCTTCGTGACTGGACACAAAGTTCAGTAAAATCACATTTTCGTATTCAAGGCCTTTGGCTTCCTGCACACTAAAAATCAAGGGTGTTTTAAAAAATCGCCTGGCTTCGCTTTTCAGTTCGTTGGTAGGTACGATCACTGCATATTGTGTGCTGTTTTGCGTGCGCTTATTGAGTTCGTTTTTCTTTTTTTCATCGTCAGGATAAAGCAGCGTCTCGCCTTTATTTTTGCTTACAGTCCCTATCAGGTAATTACTTTCTTTATCGATGGAACCAAAGCGGGCATTTTTGATTTTTAACAGATTATTGCTTAATTCAACTACCTGCAAACTGTTCCGGTAGTTTGTCTGAAGAATTTTTATTGGATTGTTAACATCACCGCTTTCATAAAAAAAGCTTTTTACTTTTCCCCACGAAAAAAAGTTGGGATGTACAATCTGGTTGCTGTCACCCGTCAGGATAAAATGATTTTTATGTTTCAACGATTGCAGGATACATTTCAACTGAATGTTGGTAATGTCTTGCACCTCGTCTACCACGATAAAATCATACCGGGGCTTTATCTTTTCAAGATATTGATAGCAAAGCACATTGCTGTCATATAAATTATTTTCGTTCAACCAATCCAGGTACTTCAGGAATAAAGGGTAAAGTCGTTCGCGCTCTTCAGGTGAAAAGATGGATTGTTTAACGCCCAAATCCAGATATTCCTGCTTGGTGAGAAAAGCTGTATGAATGGGCGAACCGGTGATTACACCCTTGAACTCCTCGAACACGCGATAGGGTTCGTTGATTTTTACAGCTTGCGAAAAACGGAAAAACCAACTGTCAAACTGGGGGAAACCAACTTCTTTTCCTTGTGGCTTTTCCCAACTGGAAAGATAATTGTGAAGCGATAAAAATTCCACGTCTTGATTTTCGGAATCGAAACCATTTGAATAGTAGATTTTGGATGCATTTTCAACCAAAAAACTCGACAATGAAATGAAGGCTATTTCACCGGGTAGCTCTTTTAACTTTTCGAGCACCAAAGCTGTTTTTCCGCTTCCGGCAGAACCTACAATAATCAGCGGCGGATAAAGTGAATAAATGGAATTCTGTATATTATCGAATGAGATGAACTTATTGAGCAGGTGTATCCGGTTCGATTTGTGATTGAGGAAAATGAAATCTTCGGCAGCATTAATCTCGTCAGGTGATAGCACGGGTACAAACTTATCTTCATCGGGAAGAACAGCACCACGCAAAAAACGACTGGTACTGTATTGATGGTTTTTAATGATTTCTAAAACAATCAAATACTTATTTCCGTCGTAGCTGGCAAAGGTAAAAAGCAACCTGTCGCGAATATCCAGTCTTGCTCTGTAATAACCTGTACCTGCCATTTTACGCACATCAGCGCTTTTAAAATCGCCTTCCTGTAATTGCTTAATTGTTTTTGAATAGGTCTTTTCAACTAAACTGATATTCAGGTTGTTTAAGTATAAAATGGCAAGCTTCATTATTTGTGTTTATTACAATATGCTGTTAAATTTTTTTAAGCGGTTGTTATTACAAACCAGGCAAACAAAGGTAAAAGGAAAAATTAAAGTTTACGGATTACAACACACTATTAAAAAAGCAGATTTATTATTTCAAATATCATGAATATGATTACAACTCCAACAAATATTTTTAATTCACTTACTTCTGAGCGAACTACTTTGTGAAAAAATAAACATTGAAAGACGAAAAAGGCATTTATGCTCCGTCCTTGCTACCCCCCTGTAGCTTACCCTTAAAACAATTAATTTATTCACTTTGATTTATTTTTGATTTAACTTTGTATTCGTTAAGGTAATTTAAACCATAATACAATGAACGCTTCAGCTTTGTGCTACAAGTTTTTATACGAAGAGGAAAATAAATCAGTCAAAAAAATCGAGTCTATTTCTATCATCTTAAAAGCGATAGACCCCTTTCCTTTCCTTTTCAGGTATATCATCACCTTATATTTCAGCTTCAACCTTTATATCCTGAACAAGAAGCTCGGCAGGGCTGCCGGTAAAATCAAACAGACCATAAAGCAAATGCCTTGCGAGCAGGCAAGTGATGGGTATGTTTTGTTGTCAAAATCAAACAATCTTTTAAGTTCGCTCGTTACCGATACAGAAATAACAAACAACAAGCAATTAAGCAACGGCATTAAGCTACTTAAAAAGATACAGGAAACCTACTCGTCTGTTTTGTATTACAAAGTAGACCCATCTATACGATTAACCGAAAAAGAAATTGCAATCTTTGCCGAACTGGAGGATATATGGGGAGAAGATACCGATGAGGTATACGCCCGGTCTACTCACCGACACCTGACCGAAGAATAATCATGAGGTATGAGATCTGGGATGTCGTATTTACATACTTTCCCAATCAGGAAGATCGTTCAATTACCACTTCCAGAATAGCCCTCATCATTGATGATATTGGCGACAAGTTTACTTTATACCCTTCACCAAACAGCTCAACAAAGAACCGTACTATAAATATACCATTTGTGATTTTATAATCGGCCTTTGTCCTTATCAGGAAAGTTTTTATTGCCTATTTAGTGAACTTCCTATTTCTAACGTTAAGAGGATTTTAATAAGTTAAAGTTATTATTAAAATGTTCAATTAAGTATAGTTTCTTTTAAAGGAAATTATGCATTTTTAATTAATCTGCTGATACTTCAAATTAAAGCAAAATGATATGATAATAGAAAATATACCCGAAATCTATATTTATGACAATAAAGCAAATAAGGATTTATTTGTTTATGATTTAAAAATGACCAACGATGTGGTTAAGAGTAAGGTCACATTAAGTATGAATATGTTCAGTTTTTTACAAGTTGGGAAAAAGAATGTTCACTTTGCAGATACATCCGTTACTGTAAATATACAGCAATCCTTACTTATAAAAAAAGGAAATTGTCTTTGGACGGAATTATTGGATAATCAGGATGTTTATTCTTGTAAGTTGTTATTTTTTTCTGAAAGAAAACTCATAGAATTTTTAAATAAGAATACCCAAAATAAACATTATGATAAAGACGAAATACCTTATTTTGTCATTGAAAATGATACATACATTACATCCTTTTTAAATTCTTTATCAATAATAAATGCAGCTAACTCCACTTCTATGGAAAGTTTACTTTCGGTGAAATTCGAAGAAATAATGCTCTATCTTATTTATAAATATGGTAATAGATTTGAAATATATTTACATTCTTTGATCTCTAAAGAATTTTCTACTTTTAAAAATATAATTGAAAGTAATGTGTACTCTAATTTAAAATTAGAAGAGATTGCCTTTTTATGTAATATGAGTTTGTCAACATTTAAACGATATTTCACAATAGAATACAAAGTGACTCCTGGAAAATGGCTGCAGGATAAACGATTACTTAAAGCTAAAGAAATATTACAAACAGGTAATTTGAAGTCATCAGAGATCTATCTCGATTTTGGCTATAATAATTTATCAAATTTTAGTGTCGCTTTTAAAAATAAATTTGGGTTCAGCCCTACTGATATTGAAAGATAAAAAATGAATTGTTAGATAGTTTACCATTAATTGAACATGGACTTTTTTCATAAGTTATTGGTCCATATTAGTAACTTGTTGAGATGACTTCTGCTGTATTTTTGCACAAGTATTAATCAACAACATGATTGGCTTGAAATTTTCAACATCATGTGATATAAAAATAAAATATGGCAAAATTTATTGCACCGAATGAAATTTTTCACGGTTTAGGAAGTTTAGAAAATTTAAAGACTTTAAAAGGAAGTAAAGCAGTTATTGTAATCGGAGGAGATTCAGTAAAGGAGAATGGGGTATTAGCCCAAGTTCAAAGTTATTTGTCAGATGCAAGTATTGAGTCTGCAGTATTTAGTGGTGTTGAAGTTGATCCTTCATTAGAAACAGCACTCAATGGAGCTGATTTTTTTATGCAAGAAAAACCAGATGTTATTATTGGTCTTGGTGGTTGTTCTGCTATTGATGCAGCTAAGTTAATGAGAGTTTTTTATGAGTATCCTGATACTAATTTTGAGGATATTATTGTCCCATTTAAAGTAAAACCATTGGGAAAAAAGTCTTACTTTGTTGCTATACCATCTACGAGTGGTACTGGAACCGAGATTTCTGGTCTATCGGTAATTACAGACAGAGTAAAAGGTGTAAAATATCCGATTGTATCGCATGAGTTGACTCCTGATGTGGCAATCATAGATGGTAACTTATGCAAGAGTATGCCGAAAAATGTCACTGCAAACACTGGTTTAGATGCCCTAAGTCACGGTGTTGAAGCTTATGTTTCTAATATATCTGACGATTATTCGGATGTGCTGTCTAAAGGAGCTATTGAGATGGTGTTTAAAAATCTTGTTACAGTAGTTGAGTCACCTGAAAATGAAGATGCGCGTCAAGCAATGCACAATGCTTCTTGCATGGCAGGTATGGCATTTACAAATGTTTGGTTGGGAATAGTGCATTCTATGTCTCATCAATTGGGTGCTACGTTTGGAATACCTCATGGACATGCAAACGCTATATTAATGCCTAATGTAGTTCGCTTTAACAGTAAGGTAACAGACAAATATTCTAATTTAGCTGCTTTATTTGGGAAATCAACCGCTGAAGAATTTGCTACTGAAATTGAGACGCTTAGAGAGTCAGTTTCTGTAGTCGGTACTTTTGAACAATATGGTATTTCTAAAGAATTATGGGAAGAAAAACTGGATACTTTAACTGAAAATGCAATGAAAGATCCTTGTACCATTTTTAACCCAAGAAAACCGGTATTTGAAGAAATAAAAGCAATCTATAATGCTTGTTACGAAGGAACTGCGATTAACTTCTAATATCATTTAGCTAAACTAAGAATTCTTGTTCTATCTTATTGAATCGATGAACTTTGGGACTAATGGGGTCAGCCACAATTAAAGCATTAAAGTTCGGGACTAGAGAAGGGAATATATGATGGTGTCTAAAAAGTCGGGTGAATTGGGGTCAGCATTGCCGGAATATCCATGTATTATGTGGAATTTCAATATTTACTGAATATCGTTCAAAAGAATATTGTTTGGTAACAATAATATTTTCTTTGTTGCTAACAAAAATAACAATTATTCAATGATGCTATACAAAACAATTATAATGAGTGAAATCAATGTATAAAAAGTAGGGACAGGTCGAGACCTGTCCCTACTTTATTGTATTCTCTGATATATTTTTAAAAAAAGACCCCGATTACATAAAGTAGTCAGGGTTAATTGTAACTACGGAAGTGATCCGTCTGGGAAATGCTTTGCAGTTGATAACGTGTGTTTTATTAAAATGTGTATCTTTATTGTATCATTTTACTTGAAATTTAATCACCAAACCTACTGTATTTTGATCGTTTTAAATGCTAAACAGAATAGATGGGTTCGCTGTTTTGTCCCCGATCGATATTCTCCTGCATACGTGAAAAGTGTACAGAAAGTTTGAAAAGGAATACGTAAAATGCATTTTGGTTTAATGAAAAAATACGCGATGTTTTGAGATGATCCCGATCAACCGAGTTAATATTAGTATTATATAATTGATCCAAATATACGAAGGACGCCTCCATACCCTCTATGCCGGGCAGATAAAAGATGTTTGATATACGATTGTTTCGAATGTCATCAATAATTGCTTGAATGCTTTCCTCATTTTTTCCCCTTCGAAGTAAAGAGGCGCTTAGATCAGATATTCTAATAATTGGGGTGTAGACGATAGATTTAAGGATGTTTCTTTTATGATCAATAACCATATCACAGCTATTTGAGATCAGTAAACAAGGAAGTGTGCAAGCCTCGTACGATTCTTCATGCTTAAGGGGAATAACCATGTCGTCAATACCATCCCCCTGTAAAATTGAATGATCGTCAAAAGGAAGGCAGTAATGAGGATTGTTTTGAATGTTTCCTGGGTATACCTTAAGATAGGCGATTAAATCCGTATACGATTCTTCCGAGAGATATTTAGGAAGATATTTAGCTATTTCTTCTTCGAACGGGCCCATAATATTTCCTGTATACATTCGTCAAATACTTCTTTGATATCCTCTCTAAGATCAACCTGCGATTCGATCATGTTTTTTGCAAAAGATGATATGACTTGAAAATCTTCCAAATTTTTACTTTGGATTTCATCCGTGATTGGTTTTAGTGACCAAGGTTGAGTTTCCATGATTGCGCTTCCAAGAAAGGAGTCTGACATTATATACTCGGTATTGTAAACGGGGGTAATATTCCCATTGTCTGCATACAAAGGTAGAGAATTAAATGAGGGAACGATTAAAGAAACTGCAATATTTAAATAAATCGTGGAGTAAGTTGTATTACTATTCATTGAATGGATTCATTTTAGCGATTAATTCCGGTTTTAATAATGAGAAGAATAACGTTTTTTCTTTCCCGTGCATTTCGTTTATACGCCGAATAAATTCATTGTAGGCACAGTTTGGTAAATCAATTATGGTATCAATATCTATTATTGTTCCCACGCCTAATGGTTTGCCATCCATTATCGCAGTTGCTTGATTTGCTATTTGCAAAATATGGATATACTCTTCGTTTTTTATCTCAGTACGGATACTGGTGGGGGCTTTCCCCAGATCGACCTCGGGGTTGGATAAAGATAAATTAAGGTTTAGAAACTCCATTTGGTTGTTTTTAAAGAAATTAATATACCTGTGGCCGATACGGGTAATATTGGTAAGAATATTTTTTTGCTCGATCAATTGTAAAGATTCACTCAAAAAGGCCATGAACTCCTCCCATCTTTTATAAGGCATTTTACAGGAGAATATTAATACTTTAGGGCCAATTTGTAATTTATAGTTCTCATTTTGGAGTAAATAATGAGGGGCAAATTCAAACTGTTTGTCCACATTACGGACATGTTCAGGAAGTTGTAAAACAGGAAGCGACATTGGAGCACCTGGATATATATCTTTTATTGAATCGTAAATTATTCCAAATACTGCAGTTTGGGGAAGTATCGAATTAAACCTGACCTCAATCAAGGCTTCTATAATTGGGCTTTTGTTTAGATGTTTTGGTTCCATTTTTTTGCGTTAAAATGTTTCTTTTAATTTTTAAAATATTGTAATCACGGAAATACCAGGAAGAGAAAGTATTGATAAAATAAGTATAATTAGTGTTTTCATGGGATGAGATAAATGCGTAACACTTTATTTTTGTTACACAAATGTAACGCAAATCGGTTATTTAATGATAAAACATGATAAATTTAACTTTTGTTTATAGTTTATCAAATTAGAACAAATTCAATAAAATAAAGGACTGGACAAAAAAAGACCCCGACTACATAAAGTAGTCAGGGTTAATTGTAACAACGGAGTGATCCGCCTGGGGTTTTTTAATGTTTTATAGATCGCTCATAAAAGCAACATAGCGTGTAAATCAACTAGATATATAAAATAGACAAAAACTTTACATCCACGTTATACGCTTGCAACAAATAAAACGCAACTTTGACAGGACCCCAAAAGAGGACCCCAAATTCTCTGTCTTTGTTGTATTTATTGAAGTGTAAATCTTTATAGAAATTTCTAAAGGACCCCAGAATATGTTAATCGAATTAAATATCACTTATGAAAATGCATCACTTTCACAAATTCAATAAATCAATTCTGGAACAATTAATATTGAAATTATCTATGTGATTTTAGAATCGACCTTTGTCCTTATCAGGAAAGTTTTTATAACCTATTTAGGGAACTTCCTATTTCTAACGTTAAGAGGATTTTAAAAAGTTAAAGTAATAATTAAAATGTTCAATTAATTTATTTACTGTTTCTTTTAAAGAAAATTGTGCAGTCTTGTTGCCAAAAGTTGTGCATTTATAGTTACCGGTTATAGTTAGTTATTTTATGATTTATTTAGAAAAATACATATTTCATCCAAAAAAGAAAGGGTTTATACAATAATTCCTTAATTGCTTGTATTATTGAAATATACTTTTAATCTTTACACTATAATAAAGGCTAAAATGAAAAGATCTTTTATCATTATTTTCGCTATCCTGTCTTCCATTGCTGCGATAGGTCAGACAGATGTTAATGCTTCTGCCAATTATGTTTATAAGACTGATTCTTCAAAAACAAACGATGAATATATTGACTGGTCTTCTGTAAGAATAAATGGCAAACTTCCCCTGGAATCCAACACAAAAGATCTTTATCGGTTATTGGGGCAACCCGATAGTATTGTAACACCCAATTATGACGATGTTTCCGTTCGGTTTTATGAAGACAAAGAATTCAAAAGTGCATATTTCAAAGAGAGTGAATTTGAAATTTATGGGGATACAGCTGTTGTGAGATCATTAAACTTTGAGAAAAATCCGGATTTGGAATTTACATCGGGAACACTGACATTAAATCATAACACGACTTTGGCTGATTTAAAGAAAGTTTATCCCAAAGCTGTGAGAGCCAGGTCTAAAAACAATAATTGGGGAATTGGAAAATGTACGGAAATAGATTTAGCAACCTGGAAATATTATAATGATGATTCATGGTTGTTGTTTTTTCAAAAAGGGAGGTTAATCAGGATTGATTATTATATTCCGGACTGAAATAAAAAGTTTGATTTTTGGGTTGTTGCTACTATTTGATTCTAATATTTACCTATTTTTGAAAATGCCTTTATAGTAACAAGTTTAAAAATGAGAAAAATTATCTTACTAACAATTGTAATTATGAACCTATTTTCTATTTTTGGTTTTGCTCAATCAAATTCAGACAAAATGAGATTAGACGAAGATTTAAATAAAATCTTACCTATTCTTAAAATAAATTTGAATGGTAAAGACACATCTAAGACAATTAAACTAACCAACAATAAGGAACCAATTATCGATCTTTATATTGCTGATTTATTGATTCTTTATGGAATTGATCACGGAACATATTTAGATATTATATGTAAAGATAAATTGGATCAGTTGAAATTAAAACAATCAGATTTAAAGGAACTTGCAATAAAAAATTTAAATGATAACGTAATCAAAGGTGAGGTTCGCATGCATGGAGATTCTAATTTCGCTATGCTAACATTTGATGGGGATAATGAAGCTAATCTTATTCTATTAAATGAATTTTGGACAGCGATTGATAAACAATTTAATGGAAAAGAATATTTGTTGGCGATACCATCAAAAGATGTTTTATTAATTGCATCGATTGACAGTAAAACTGGAATTGAGCAAATGAAAGATAAAATCAATAAAATAATGAATAATGGCGACCATACTTTAACACGGTGGATTTTTAAACGCAAAAATCAAAATTGGGAACCATATATTCAAGTCAATGAATAACTTTCAAACAAAGCTTTAATTTAAGGGTAGAATTTGGGACTGTCCTATTTCGAGGGTTAATGGTGGTCAAGAAGGCAAGGGCATTTCAACTCTCCCTCTTCGAGCCTGAGGTGAACATCTGTAGTGATATAGCTTCTGTTTTAAGTATTTCTTAATTTATTTTGAGGTAGTAAAACCTGCTCCGGTAAATCTGTTCTGATGTGCCAATCCTGATCTTTAATACAGCTTTAGAGTGTTTCACTAACACTCTATCTCATAACATACTCAGACCCTATTGCTTAAATATGAACTTTCTGTCTTGTATAATTAAATAAATGGTGATTGCAATTAATGAATCACAGGTGGATTTTTAAAAAGGACACCGATTACAAAAATAATTAAGAAAGGGAAGCAGCAGAAGTTTTCTGCTTAGTACAAAGATAAGGTGTATGGATTTATTAAAAGTAGCGTTATAACTGATTGTATAGATATATTTTTATTTATTGAAGTGATCCAAATAGGATCACTATAAAACTTTGCTGATTTATTTATTAGGTTTTAAAAATAATTAAATTTTTTAAGCATCTAATATTCAGCATTATATATGTATTTAAAAAGTTTATATATGTAGTAAAATTTAGGTCGAATTTAAAGAATTTTACTTTGACAGGACCCCAAAAGGGACCCCAAAAAAATTAGCCCCTGTAAAACAACGGTTTACAGAGGCTAACGTGATCCGCCTGGGATTCGAACCCAGGACCCCATCCTTAAAAGGGATGTGCTCTACCTACTGAGCTAGCGAATCGTTCTTTTTGGAGGTGCAAAGGTACGTATTCTTTTGAATTAACCAAATAATTGCGTGAAATAATTGAAGCTTTTTTTGAAGTCGTTGAGCCTGAAAGATTTGTCAGATAATTCCTTTTCCCTGACGGACGATCTCGATTTCATCTCCCGTACAATCGACGATTGTTGAATACTCGATACCGCCATATCCTCCATCGATAACGATGTCGACCAGGTTGCGGTATTTTTCGTAAATCAGCTCAGGATCTGTGGTGTTTTCGATGCTTTCTTCGTCTTCCTGTACGGATGTACTGACGATCGGGTGGCCAAGAAGGTCTACGATCTGGGTGATGATTTTATTATCCGGTACGCGGATCCCTACATTTTTTTTCTTACCATGGATGATTTTTGGCACATTGTTGCTGGCTTCGAGGATAAATGTGAAGGGACCGGGCAGATTTGCCTTCATTAGTTTGAAAATATGATTGGGGATGGGCTTGGAAAACTGGGAAAGTGAGCTCAGATCGTGACAAATAAATGAAAAGGTGGTCTTGTCTTTGTTGATTCCCTTGATCTGTGCGACCCGTTCGACGGCTTTGCTTTTGAAAATATCGCACCCGATGCCGTAAACGGTGTCGGTCGGATAGATGATTACCCCACCATCATTGAGGCACTCTACAACTTGTTGTATTAACCTTTCTGCCGGATTATCAGGATGTATGCGTATCAGCATGTGGCGAAAATAAGGGCACAAAAAAGGGGTAAGCTACTTATATCGCACCGCTACGACCACTTACCCTTGCCACCTTCCGGTTCTGGGGGAGTTCAGCAGGAGCTGATCGTATAAGACTTACCCGTTGCAAAGATACAAAAAAACCGGACCATTGTAAGAAAGAATAAAAAAAAAATGGTTTTTTCATTTCCCTGACTTATATTTGCTTATCCAAAACCAACTTAAAAAAATTAAACATGGAAAATTTAGAAACGCCCAACAACGATCAAATTAATCAAACCAATCCCTTTGATGCTGTACCGGAAGTTAGCTTAGGGAAAAATGCTTTGAATTACGGCCTTATACTTGGCGGTATCAGTGTTGTTTATAGTATTTTGCTATGGGTGCTGGGTCAGACCACCAACAAGTCATTAGGCTATATCAGTTTGCTCTTTACAATTGGTGTAATGTTTTATGGCACAAAAGAATACAGAGACAAACATTTAGGTGGTTTCATGACCTATGGTAAAGCATTTACATCTAATTTTTTAATTGGTTTGTATTCAGCAATCATCGGAACTATCTTTTCCTTTATTCTTTTCAAATATCTAGACCCAAAATTAATTGAGACCATCAAAGAGACTGCTATTGATGCAGCAATGCAAAAGAATCCTAATGTAACTCAGGAACAACTTGAAAGCAGTATGTCTTTCTTTATGTCACCTATTTTCTTTACTATTTCGGCTCTTTTTGGTGGCGTTTTTTTCTCAGCTATCCTCGCATTAATTATGTCGATCTTTCATAAAAAAGAACAACCGCTCATGTAATCTCCTTTGACATTAAGTAGTGCTTTTTGTTAAAATGGTATTACTTTTGTCCTGTTGTTAAAATACTACTCCGGGAATAAACAATGAATACTTCAAATGCGGGATTATTCGTTGTTCTTTCCTGAAAATCTGATATTAATGGATATATCTGTTATTGTTCCTCTTTATAATGAGGTTGAATCACTGAAGGAATTGACCGACTGGATTGCACGCGTGATGCAATCCAGTGGTTTTTCATACGAAGTCATCCTTATTGATGACGGCAGTCGTGATGGATCATGGAAAAAGATCGAGGAACTCTCTGCAAAGGTTCCTGAAATAAAAGGAGTGAAGTTCAGACGCAACTATGGAAAGTCTGCTGCTTTGAATACCGGATTTATTCATGCCCAGGGCGATGTGGTTGTCACCATGGATGCCGACCTGCAGGATAGTCCCGATGAGATTCCTGAACTGCATGATATGATCATGAACCAGGGCTTCGATCTTGTTTCGGGATGGAAGAAGAAGCGTTTTGACCCAATTACCAAGACAATTCCTACAAAGCTTTATAATTGGGTGACACGCAGAATTTCAGGCATCAGATTGCATGATTTTAATTGCGGTCTGAAGGCTTACCGGCTCGACGTGGTGAAATGCATTGAGGTCTATGGCGAGATGCATCGTTATATTCCGGTGATTGCCAACTGGGCAGGGTTCAATAGGATAGGGGAGAAGGTGGTTCAACACCGCAAGCGCAAGTTTGGCGTGACCAAATTCGGCATGTCGCGTTTTATCAATGGCCCCCTCGATCTGATCTCTATTGCTTTTGTCTCCCGCTTTGGTAAACGCCCCATGCATATCTTCGGGATGCTTGGAACTTTTCTTTTCCTTTTGGGTTTTGTCATTGCAGGGATTTTGACTTATGATAAGTTTTTCCTTTTTGAATATAAGATGACCGAACGTCCATTGTTTTACCTGGGCTTGCTCAGTATGGTTATGGGAACGCAGCTCTTTTTGGCCGGCTTTTTAGGGGAGATGATTTCGCGAAATGCTGTTGATCGAAATACTTACCTCATTGAAAAGACCGTTGGAGATTTATAATCACACGGTATGAACGAAAAGAAAAAGATTGTTATTCTGGGTCCTGCCCATCCATTCAGGGGAGGAATTGCTGCATTTACTGACCGCATGGCTTTGGCTCTTGTTGATGCCGGATACGATGTGGAAGTATTTACTTTTACATTGCAGTACCCTTCGTTCTTATTTCCGGGGAAGACGCAGTTCTCGGATGCAAAGGCGCCTACAGCGTTTAAAATCACCCGCGCGTTCAGTTCTATCAATCCATTGTCCTGGATTCGTCTTGGAATGAAAATTCGCAGGATGCGTCCCGAAATCCTAATCGTTAAATTCTGGCTACCCTTCATGGGTCCAAGTCTGGGAACGATAGCTCGGATCGTAAGAAGAAATCATTACACAAAGATTGTTGCCAATATTGATAACATTGTCCCTCATGAACAGAATAAAAGTGACCGTCCGTTGGCACAATATTTTGTGAATTCTATTCAGGGTTTTTTGGTCATGTCGCGCAGTGTACTTGAAGAACTGATGACCTTTAGCGTTTATAAGCCACATCGGTTTACGCCCCATCCTATTTATGATCATTATGGGGCTGCCATTCCCAAGGTCGATGCGATAAGATTGCTCGGATTGGATGAAAGCATCTCCTACATGATGTTCTTTGGATTTATCCGCGATTATAAAGGACTCGATTTGCTGATCAAAGCTGCTTCAGAACAGAAAATCAGGAACATGAATCTGAAATTCATTGTTGCCGGGGAATTCTATTCTGATCCAAAATCGATTCTGCAAATGGTGAAAGATCTCAATGTTGAAGATAATTTTATATTTATCAATGAATTTATTTCTGACAGCGAGGTGTATAAATATTTCTGTGCTGCCGATGCGGTGGTGCAGCCTTATAAAAGTGCTACACAGAGCGGGGTGACGCAGATTGCCTATCATTTTAATAAGCCCATGATCATTACGCGTGTTGGTGGTTTACAGGAGTTTGTCCCTGACGGGAAGGTTGGATATGTCGTGGAACCCAATAGTCCGTCGATTGCGGATGCTATTTTTAAGTTCTACGACGAAAACAAAGAGGAGGAGTTCGTGGCCAATACGGCTAAAGAGAAACTGAAATTTTCGTGGGAAGTTTTTGTTCATGAACTCGAGATGCTTGTTAAGGAGTGCAAATAACACATTAATTTAGTGATATTAAATTATGAAAATGATTGACCGGATAAAAGAAGCCATCAACCAATCTATTGATCTGAAGAATGCTATACTGGAAGACGAAACACTGCTCATGGCAATAAACATCGTTTCAGTTAAGATGGCTACCTGTTTTAAAAATGGGGGTAAAATATTGTTTTGTGGCAACGGGGGGTCGGCTGCTGATGCCCAACACCTTGCTGCTGAGTTTTCAGGTCGCTTTTATTATGACCGCCCTCCCTTGTATGCCGAAGCATTGCATGTAAATTCATCATTTGTGACTGCCGTTGCCAACGATTACAGTTATGATGAGGTTTATGCACGCATGATCAGAGCCATGGGGCGTAAAGGGGATATACTGGTTGCCATTTCTACTTCAGGCAATTCGGGAAATATTCTTAGGGCTATTGATGCAGCTCTGGAAAAGGAAATGATCGTGGTCGGGATGACAGGAAAGACGGGTGGTCTGATGAAAGAGAAATGCAGTTTTCTGTTTAATATGCTATCTACCGATACGCCCAGAGTTCAGGAATCACATATCATGATCGGCCATATCCTTTGCGAACTGGTCGAGGCAGCTGTCTTTCCAAAATAACTTTTTAATTTTTTCTCAACGCTAAATATGCCTGATTTCAATCTAAGCCTTATTGACAATAACTGGACCCTCTTTATCGACAGGGATGGCGTCATCAATCGCCGTATCCCTAATGATTATGTGGTTGTCTGGGAACAATTTACATTTCATGAAGGCGTACTCGATGCATTGAAATACTTTTCGACCCGTTTCAAACATATCTTTATTGTCACCAACCAACAGGGTATTGGAAAAGGATTGATGTCGGAGGTTGATCTGGCCATTCTTCACCACAAGATGCTGACTGCTATTGAAGAGGCAGGTGGCCGTGTCGACAGGGTGTATTACTGTCCTTCGATACGTACTGACAATGATCCGATGCGGAAACCATCTCCCGGTATGGGGTTATTGGCACAGGTTGATTATCCGACTGTCGATTTCTCAAAAGCAATAATGGCGGGTGATACCAGGCCGGATATGGAATTTGGCAGGAACCTCAACATGTTGACTGCCCTGATTGCAGAAAACGGAACGTATGAAATTGTTGATGACGACATGGTTGATGCACGTTATCAAGGACTAAAAGCATTTGCAGAAGCACTGAAAAAATCCTCACTCTCTAATAACTCCCTTTGATGTCCCCACTATTGATCTTCTTCAGTTTCCTCGGATATACAATTCTGGTGTTTATTATCACCTGGATTACAACCCGCAAGGCAGACAACGAATCGTTTTTTATTGGTAACAAAAGATCTCCCTGGGCTGTAGTGGCTTATGGAATGATTGGTGCATCACTTTCGGGAGTGACTTTTATGTCGGTTCCGGGAATTGTAGGTGTTGGAGGATTTAAATATTTTGGACTCGTAATCGGGTTTATTCTTGGGTATACGGTCATCGCAACTGTATTGTTGCCATTGTATTACAGGCTGAATCTGACTTCTATTTATTCCTATCTCAAAAAACGATTTGGCTTCTGGTCTTATAAAACCGGCGCCTTCTTTTTTGTGATTTCAAGAATTGTGGGCGCTTCGTTCAGGATGTTTCTGGTTGTCAATGTGCTGCAAATATTTATATTTGATGCATGGGGTGTTCCATTTTTCGCTACTGTATCTATTTTCATCACGCTTATCATCCTGTATACTTTTAAAGGGGGGATCAAGACGATCATCTGGACCGATATGCTCCAGACCACATTTATGCTGGCTGCCGTGATCATCTCTCTTCATCTGATTTGTAAAGAATTGGGATTGTCATTTGGTGGGTTGGTTACGCAGGTCTCTCACAGCAAGTATTCTACGATGTTCGAATTCGACTGGCATGCCAAAGACTTCTTCCTTAAACAGCTGCTGAGTGGTGCATTTATTTCTATTGTAATGACGGGTCTCGATCAGGAGATGATGCAGAAGAATCTGAGTTGCAGGAATCTGCACGATGCACAGAAGAATATGTTCTCGTTTAGTTTTATCCTTGTATTTGTAAATCTGCTCTTCCTATTCCTGGGTGGCGCTTTGTACATGTATGCCACACAAAAGGGAATTGTGTTGCCGGTCAGGTCTGACGATGTCTTCCCGGTGCTTTCGATTAATCATCTGGGGCCAATTGCAGGGCTGGTGTTTATGATAGGGCTTATTTCTGCGGCATATCCAAGCGCTGACGGGGCTTTGACTTCGTTGACGACTTCTGTATCCATCGACTTCTTTGGGCTCGATAAAAGGGATAATCTGACCGAATTACAGAAACGGAGGTTCAGGTATGTAATCCATATTTCGTTTGCTTTGATATTGTTGACAGTGATTGTGATCTTCAGGGCTATCAACGACAGGGCGGTGATCGATAAATTATATACGGTGGCGGGATATACTTATGGGCCGTTGCTGGGATTGTTTTCATTTGGGTTGTTTACAAAACGCAAGGTCAGAGACAGATGGGTTCCTTATATCGCGTTGCTTTCACCGGTGTTTTGCTTTTTTCTGAGTGAATATTCAAAAGTGTTGTTCTCAGGTTATACCTTCGGTTTCGAGCTTCTGATCGTCAATGGTTTTCTGACATTTCTTGGGTTGTGGATGCTGAGTTATCGGGAGAATAAAATATAGAGGTTGATTTTTAATGGTAATGTAGGGGCCGCCCTTGTGGCCGCCCACGGGAAACATTAAAAAATATTCATTACCCATGGGCGGCCACAAGGGCGGCCCCTACATTTATAACAATTCGTCAAAAATTATAACAATTCGTCAAAAATAAAAAGAACATGATATCTATCATGCTCTTTTGTTAACAAGTAAATCTAGAAATTTGTAGTTCTGTAGCTTAGATAATAGTTCTTAAATATTTACCAAAAACGAAACCCTATTGAAATAACAATTCGGTGAAAATCACTTAGGATTTTACGATCGACAATATAGGTGTTGTTGATTTGATTTACCGAATTGTAATTGTATTGTGTCATCGTTCCGGTTTGTTCCATATGCTGATATCTGTAACCCAGACTGAATGTGAATTTTGTTTTATTGGAAAGACTCTTGATGTACCCAAATTCGACTCCACCCATCATTCCACCCTGACTTTTTAAATAACCATTCCTATTGACATCTTTTGAATTCTCTAACGGGAATGCGTATCCTGCCTTCAGATTGATAAAAGGCGTAAACCTGTCGTTCAGAAAATAATACCGTACATCTCCAAACAAAGGCAGCATGCTGATGTGGAAGGCCTCAACACCGGTTCCCAATCCTACAGAGAAATGTTTATCGACCTGATATCCCGCAACGCCAAGCATTGAAGGGATCGTTCCCTGACTGCTCTCTTTTTTTGAAGGCATCAATTCAACCTGTAGCTGAGTAAAGACTCCCTTTTTGAATGAATAGTCAGCAGTAGTTGGAACTTTAACAGGTTTGGGGATTTCTATTTTATCAACATCCTCACTTTTAAAGACCCATACTGATTTATCTGCAGTTTCAATTTTGATAGAACCTCCGGTCTGATACTGAATAATCGTTCCTTTAATCACAGAACCATTTTTAAAATAGACCGTGTTCAGTGGCTTTTGTTGGGCAGTTGCTATTACAGTCAATAGCACCAATAATAATGTGGCAAGTGTTTTCATTAGATGAGACCTTGAAATGTTACATGGATTGTGCTTAAAAGCTTGATATTGGTGATGTCGGTATAATCGTACTGCATCAATCCTCCCTTTCCAATCACGATCAGTATATTGTTATATGGAATGACATCATAAGCCTGGATATTGTTGAAACTGGCCAGCTGATTCGTGATAATTGCTGCTGGATTGGCAGCATTGTAAACCACCAGACCATTGTCTCCGTTGCAGACAAAAAGACGTTTGTTATCAATACCCAATCCGTTTGGACTGCTCAGCGCAAAAAAGTTAACCTCTTTTGGTTTCGTAGGATCGGAAATATCAACGACACCCAGTCCACTACTTGTCTGTCCGCAACTGTTTCCCGAGAGCATGGTGTAATATGCATAATTGCCTTCAACGACAACAGGATCACAACTGTAGGCATGTGAAAATGTAGAAACCTGAGTCGGTAATGATGGATTCGACAGAGAGAAAATAATCAGCCCTTGTCTGGTTCCTGCAAACATGAGCTGTCCACTGATAAAGAGGGTTTGTGCCTGCCAGCTTGTCCATGTACTGTTTAAGAGAACAGGTTGCGTGTTGGCGATGGAGAAGATCTTCATCTGGCTGTTGGTCAGGGCATACAACATATCATTGTATACAGCAAAACGGGCCATGGAACCTGCTATTGCAGATTGTCCGGTAGTCCCTGCGGCCACAGTTGACCATGAGCTATTGTCTTTTGAATAGAAAGTTGAATTGCTTAATCCCATTGGGCCTACCCAATAAACCGGTGTATTCAACTCCTCGGTGATTCTTTTCTGGGTCCAGCTTACAACAATTCCTTTTGTAGCATCCAGACCTGTAACTGGAAAATTATTATTTGTTGGCGGCATGACATTTGGGAATGCATCTGCCACACGGCCTACCTCTGCTGCTTTTGTGGGGTCGGTGATGTCCAGTGTCACCAGGTCGGTAAAGCTGTCTGCATATAACGTATTGCCTCTTACTGCTATGTCAACATTGCCCGGAATAGATATGAAGGCAACATTCTTTGGACTGGCAGGAGTGGTGTTGTCGATGACATGGATTCCTCTGTACAGTTCATTGATGAAGATGTAGTTTCCTCTGAGGAAGATTTTACCCGGATTGGTCAACTCCTGGAATGAGCCGGTCTTTACTGTCTTAACAAATTCATCACGGGTCAGGTATACAGGAATATTTGCAGTGTAGGTGATGGTGTCTTTGACCTTATCTGAACAACTGCCGGTGAAAAGCAAAAGGGCAATTGCAATGAGATGAAAGCCGGCTTTTATAGGTTTCATGACGTGAGTGTTTTGGTTTGAATAATAGGATGATGAAAGAGTTTGGAAAAAGGTTGCATTTAGTTGAAAATAATGACGAACTATTTAAAATGACGAACTGTAAAAAATGTAGGGGCCGCCCTTGTGGCCGCCCATGGAAATAATAAAAAAAATAGCATTACCCATGGGCGGCCACAAGGGCGGCCCCTACATTGGCTTTATTTTATTGTGTATCTGATCCCTGTGCGTAGATTGAAAATCAATGGATGTACAGAATAAATGGTGTTGTTTTTCCCGTCGGATTTTAAATAATAGGTCATTGATGGTTGTCCAAACAACTCAAAGTGCCTTATGAATTTGTAGCTGATTCCGATGCCGCCAAACATGGAATACTGCAATCCCGGGATGGCATTGTGACTATAAATGGGTGTCATGCCGGGGAAATTGTCTACCGGGGTTGCTTTGTATTTGGCAATCAATCCTTTTTCAACAGAAATTCCTCCACTGATATAAAAGGAGGTTTTTCTTGTTTGAGAAAAAGTATAGTTGATAATAAATGGAACCCCAAGATAATAGAGATTTTCGTCTACATTGTAACCGAAGCTGGTGGTGAACTGGATTGCATTTGAAGAACTAATCGAGATAGAACCTGAAGATTGAAGCCTGGTATATTGAATTCCTGTCTCAATACTCCAATTGTTTTCCAATGCCAGATTGACATTCAAACCAAAAGTTATAGGTGGAAAATAATTACGGCTGTTGTTTTGAAACAGATCTCCAATGTTTAAAGAGGATAGTAATGAGTTATCAAAAACCTTGACCGAATTAGTAAACATATTTGAAGCCAACTGTGAAGCAAAAGATCCGCTGTAACTCATCATTTCTTTACCGGAGGATTGTATTATCATACCGCTACTGTTACTTAAAGCCAACCCTGTAAACCTTATATCAGAACCAATATTTTGTACTCCGCTTGGGTCTCTGCCTGATAATATTCCTCCGAATTGTTGTTTAAGTTGTGCGATGTTTTTTCCTTGATTTAATAGTAAATCAGTATTTCTTTGACTGATCGCATGAACTAATAGATTATTATTTTCAGCTCTACTTATTAAAGTTTGATCGGATGAAACAGTTACCGTTTTGTCTTTTAAATCAACCTGAGGAGTTTGTTTTGTTTGATTAGCAGCTAAGAGCGTATTTATGGGTTCAGTTGCTTTTGCTGTCCGGATTAATCTTTCAACAGATTTTAATTTTGCATGTTGACTGGTTTTTATTGCAGCAACATGATGAATGGTTTTTGCTTCGTTTACAGTCTTGTTTTCCTGAACAGTGGCAACGGTAATTCCGTTTACCTTGCTTTGATTTATTTTCTCTGAGGAATGATTTGTTGATAAAGACTTTTTATCAAAACCTGTTTGTACAGCCTCTTTTGCAGCAGAATTAGTATTTAATAAAGAAGGCGATTTATCTGTTTTGTGCGCATTGACAGCAGTATGGACAATCGTGTTTTCAGAGTGGTTTAAGATGCCACCTGTGTAAAGCGCAAGGAGTAAAAGTAAACATGCAGCTGTTGCCCAGATAATAAAGGGCAATATCCGTCTCCTTTTTCTACCAAACAACGTCTTCTCGATCCGGTTCCAATCTTCCGGGTCGGGGGCAACTTCATAATCCTGAAAAGCTCCTTGCATGAAGTCACGGAGTTTGTCTTTTTCCTCTTTCATGGCTCCGAATATTTAGAAGTTATTTTTGTTTGAAGCCAAACTTTTGCTCTTGCAAATTGCGATTTGGATGTACCTTCACTGATGTGTAGCATTGTAGCGATCTCCTGATGTGCGTATCCCTCAATGGCATAGAGATTAAAGACCGTGCGATATCCCGGTGGCATACTGTTGATTATCTCCATTAGTTCAGCGCGGTTTAGATCACTTTCAATATCCACACTGGCATCAAGGTTTTCGGTAATTCCATCATAATCCACAGTATCACGCAATACATCATTTTTACGCAGTTGCTCGAGTGCTGTATTTACAAAGATCCTGCGCATCCAGGCCTCCAGTGGACCACTGCCCGAAAAGGTATCCAGTTTTGTGAATACCTTGATAAATCCATCGTGTAACAGGTCTTTGGCTTCTTCCCGATTTGCAGAGTAACGCATGCATACGCCAAGCATTTTACTTGCAAAGCAATCATAAAGCTCGCGCTGAGCCTTCAAGTTCCCTTTGAGGCAGCCTTCAAGGATTTTGTTATAATCCATTGCTTTGTGAATGCTTTAAATTTTTAGTTTCAAGTAAATGATGCATGATCATATTTAATGGTTGCACCGGGTATTAAATAATTATTTTTGATTTTATCATGTCACCCCTACGGGGCTTAAGAACAGAATGCCATTGGTTACAATCATGACGTCCCTCCGGGACTAGAGAAAACGAATCACATTTTATTACAATCATGACGTCCCTCCAGGACTAAAGAAAACGAATCACATTTAATTACAATCATGACCTCCCACAGGGATTGAAGAAAAAGTCCCGGAGGGACGTCATGATTATAACATAAGACCCTAACAGAATTTAGCCCCGTAGGGGTGACATGATTATTGATTTATATTTAAACACTTTTAATTGAATGTCCCCTTCAGATATTGTTTCGTGCGTTCTTCTTTTGGATTGTTAAACACCTCTTCTGCTGTGCCTTGTTCGATGACTTCGCCCATATACATAAAGATCACATTATCTGCAATCCGACGGGCCTGTCTGAGAATATGTGTGACCAAAACCACGGTATAATTCTCTTTAAGATCGACAAACTTTTTCTCGATGACATCACTCGATATGGGATCCAATGCAGAGGTTGGTTCGTCGGCAAGGATGATTTCGGGATCGACCGAGAGACCACGTGCCAGACATAACCTTTGTTGTTGTCCGATACTCAGTCTTGAGGCAGGATCTTTCAAACGAAACTGAACCTCTTCCCACAGATTGGCTTGTCGAAGATAATGCTCTACCCTTTGATCAAGAATCTTTTTCTTGGTTCGTCCACTGATACGCAATCCAAATGCAATATTATTAAAAATGCTCATCGGAAGAGGGTAGGGACGCTGACTCAACAGACCCATCCGTTTACGGATAGCAGTAATTTCTGATGTGGTATTCAGGATGTCTTCTTCGCCGATAAAAATATTCCCGGACACTTTGACTTCGGGATAAAGATCGGTCAACCGGTTCATGCTTTTTAAAAGCGTGGTCTTTCCGCATCCTGAAGGCCCCAAAATGACAGTTATTTTATTCTCTGGAATGTCAACGTTGATATTCTTTAAAATATGTTGCTTGCTGATATACAAGTTAAGATCGCGTACACGTATTTTAGCTTTTTCTTCCATACCCTGATTTAAATTTTATTCTTCTGATAACGTTTGGAAGTATATCTGGAGAGAATACTGATAAACAAAATAAACAATGTGAGCACTACTGCCGAGGCATATGCGCGTGTCCTGACCTCTTCGATGGGTGATGAGAGCTGGAAGAAGATCGACAGTGGCAATGTAGCTGTCGGTTGCATCAATGAAGTTGGAATGTTGTCGGTATAACCGGTTGTGAACAGGACAGAGGCTGCATCACCAATGGCACGTCCGAAGGCAAGCAGAAATGCAGTCACCAGACCTGCAAAACCCTGTTTGAAAAACACACGGTATGCCGTTTCGCTCTTGGTAGAACCCAACGACAGAGATGCTTCAAGCAATCCCCTGGGGACTGTTTTCAACACTTCGTCCATTCCCCTGACCATGATAGGTATGATGAAAATTGTAACAGTGATAATACCTGCCAGCAGAGATGTCTTGAAACCGAAGAAAATCATCACGCCAAATCCAAAAGCACCATAAACAATTGAAGGAACGCCCCATAACAGATCGAGGAAGAATCGAATGGTATTGAGCATCTTTTTCTTTTTCGCCATATGCACATTCATATAAAGGGCAACTGGTAACCCAACACAAAATGCCAGCACTGATGCACCGATAGAGAGATAGGCTGACCCGATGATGGCATTCAGGATGCCACCTTCTTTGCCAAAATAGAACCCACCCTTCGGAGTCTGTGAGAGCATTTCCCAACTAATAGCCGGGAGCCCCTTGAATAAAATACTGGCAACGATCAGTAACAGCGCCAGAGCGATGACTGATGTCGACAGGAACATTAAAACCCTGAAGATTTTCTCTTCGATAAATCTGAATTCTCTCATTAATTATACCTTCTTTTCATTTCAAGTGAGAATGTTTCCATATTCTGGAATCCTAACATGTAGAGACGCAAAATATTGCGTCTCTACAAGATAACAAAATTGTCAAGATAACAGATTTGTGATACATTCACCACATTGCTTTATACATTCTTTTCAACCTGCATGATCGCAATACGCGACATGCCATTGAACAACAATACAATCACAAACAAAACCAATGCGGCCAGCATCAAGGCTGAATCATACATTGGAATACTGAGCATTTCACCATAATTATTGGCAATCAGTGCCGGCAGGGGATATCCTGACTGAAAAGCACCTGTCGGCATTTTTGTCACGTTTCCCGTCACCATTAAAACAGCAATCGTTTCGCCAAAAGCCCTTGATATTCCAAGTCCAAAGGCTGAAATGATACCCGGAAATGCTTTTTTAACCAGCACCAGTTTAATGGTCTGCCATTTTGTAGCTCCCAAAGATAAGGAAGCTTCACTTAATTCATCGGGAATGGTTTTAAAAACTTCAATCAGGATGTTCAGAATAAACGGAATAATCATGATTGCCAGCACGATGGCTCCAGACAACAAGCAGTATCCTGAAGACTGTTTTCCAAAGAATGGTGCCAGATGTTGAGATACAAAAGGGACAATCAGCAGTATTCCCCACACGCCATAAATGACTGAAGGGATCCCTGCAAGAATATCTATCACGGGATGCATGATCTTCAGGACATAACTTTTGGCATATTGGGTGAGATGGATAGATGCCAGCAGACAGATAGGACCGGCAATCAACAATGCAAGCAAAGTGACCCAAACCGAACTTACAATAAATGTAAGCATACCAAAATGCCCCGACAAAGGTCTCCAGTCAGATGAAAACAAAAGACTTCCTAAACTTTGGTCTTTCAGCAGTGGTTCGCTTTTGTAAATTAAACCAATACCAATTACGATGGGCATGATGATGACAAAGCTCAGGCTGACCAACATCCAGCTATTTGCTATCTTGTCACGTAAAAGTCGTTTAACGGTAAAGAATTTACGATTGAGCTTCACCATTTATTTGATTTTATCGAGTTCGTTTTTAATTTTTTCTTCAGGTAATTGTACATACCCTGATTCATTGACATATTTCTGTCCATCCGTCAAGATCCATTTCAGGAATTCTTTTACTACAGGATCAGCCGGTTTGCCCTTGCTTACAAAATAGAGATCACGTGCAGGGGGTGAAGGATAACGTCCATCTTTAATGGCTTCCATCAGCACATCAAGTGAACTATAAAAGTCTTCCTCTTTATCGATTTTGCCATTCCCGTTTACATCAATAGGAATGACACAGATACCCGGATAGAATTTACGTGATTGGATATCATACACATATATAACGTTGTTGTATCCTATACCCAAAGGATCCTTTTTGACAGCCTCGGCTACTCCGGGATCACCAAAGACACCGATTCCATTCAGGCTTTCCTGATTCTTGCCAAGATATTTTCCCCACATCTCGCCTGCTCCACAGGCATCACTGCGCACGTAAACATTGAGTTTCCCCTGTGCCTTGTGATCAACCTTTTGCAGATTGGTTCCCCACGACGTAATATTACCGGTTAGAAAGATCTGTTCGAAATTCTCTTTGGTCATTCCTTTTACTTTCAGTTCATCCAATACGGGATTCTTGTCACTGATAGTTGGCAAGACCGCATCTTTAGCAACAGAAATCAACCATGCTCCTTTTGCCGTTTCCGACTTGTGGATTTCTCTCGACAACATACCCAGATCAACCATTCCAGAGAGTGCATCGGTCATTCCTTTACCGGCACCACCTGCTGAAATATCAATTTTTACATCGGGATGGATCTTTTTAAACTCCTCTGCCCACCTCACTGCAAGGGGGTATAAAGCAAAAGCACCCGATATACTGATGGTGCCTTCGAGCTTACCATTAGTGTTCTGATTGGCCTTTTTTCCTTTACAACCTGCAATTATTAGAACAGTAGCTAAAACTATTAAAGTGGTGATTTGCTTAATGATTCTGATATACTTTTGCATGTTGGCGACAGATTTCAAATGAATTGCTAAGGTAGAATTTTCTTTCCAAATTTTTACCGATCCAATTAAAAGTTATCATTTATTGCATTATTTTCGGGGCTCTTCAATAATTGTTTGCTATTTTTGATGAATTAAAACAAGTGGGCATGAGAATATTCAGAACAATCAAACGTATAGTCCGGATTCTGTTCGTGCCTAAAAGAGAATGGGTCTCAATAGCCAATGAATCTGAATCTATCGGTCTCATTATTAAATATTACGCCTGGCCATTTATTGTTCTGGGGGCGCTGATAAAAGCCGGCAGTGTTTTTCTGAAGTTTACCAATGAAGCTGATCTGATCCAGTTTAAGATTCCGTTTTCATTGACGATACTTCTTTTTTATATGATTGTTCCGCTATTTGTTCTCATTGTCGGTGGGGCTATTATTGAGCGTTTCAGTAAATCAATCGGTGCAACAGGAAATAAAAACGGCGCATTGCGATTACTGATCTACAGTTATACACCTGTTTTCATTGCTACTATATTTATTAATACCGGAAGTCATATTCAATATTTTCAATATGCAGGAGTGATTTCGAGTTATGCGGTCTTTCTTTTTTGGATGGGGATCACTCCAATGCTCCATATTCTACCGGAACGAAAGTATAAACTCATCGTTTTCTCAACGCTGACGCTGGTATTCCTGTTTTTTATCATCATGTTTATCCTCAGGATCACATTAAATCTACTTTATCCTGAAGGAGTCATCCTTTTTTTGTAGTTTATGCTTATTTTTGTTTAAAAATTAATGTAGGGGCCGCCCTTGTGGCCGCCCACGGAAAAAATAAAAAAATCTGCATTACCCATGGGCGGCCACAAGGGCGGCCCCTACATTTAAAAAGCACTTAATTGTTTAAAATTGAATATTATGTTGAAGATGATACCCAAATTAAAATTCACTGAGAGTGGCAACTTCTTTCTGATTGCCGGACCTTGTGTTGTGGAAAATGAAGAAATGCCTTTAGAGATTGCTACAACGATTAAGAAAATCACCGACCGCCTTGAGATTCCCTATATATTCAAAGCTTCTTACCGCAAGGCCAACCGTTCAAAGTTGTCCTCTTTTATGGGAATAGGAGATGTTAAAGCATTGTTAGCCATTAAACATGTTGGTGATACACTGAATATTCCAACTGTGACTGATATTCACACAGCAGAAGAGGCAGCAATTGCTGCTCAATATGTCGATATACTTCAGATTCCTGCATTTCTTTGCCGTCAGACAGACCTGCTGATTGCAGCTGCCAGGACAGGAAAGGTTGTCAATATCAAGAAAGGACAATTCCTTTCACCCGAGTCGATGGAGTTTGCTGTTGAAAAGATAATGAATGCCGGTAATGATCGGGTAATCCTTACAGAACGGGGTACTACATTTGGTTATGGTGATTTGATCGTTGACTTTAGAGGAATCCCTGTGATGCAGCAAATTGGTGTACCGGTGGTTCTGGATGTTACACATTCATTGCAACAACCCAATACAAAAGAAGGCGTCACAGGAGGTCGCCCTGAATTGATCGAAACCATGGCACGGGCAGGAATTGCCGTTGGTGCTGATGGGCTGTTTATCGAAACTCATCCCGATCCTTCTGTTGCCAAGAGTGATGGAGCCAACATGCTTCGTCTTGATTTACTCGAAGCCCTGCTGGAAAGACTGGTAAAAATCAGAAAAGCAATAAGATAGAATCTCCCAAATTTGTGTAGAGACGCAATATTTTGCGTCTCTTTGAATGATGATCTTCAATATTTAGAGACGCAAAATATTGCGTCTCTACAGGTTTTTGGGGGAGGAAAATTAAAGCATATAAATATCAGAAATACATCTTACACGGACTCTTGGCCCTATGCAACGACGGTAAATGGAATATCAGGGAAACTTCATGCGAGAGGTTTCCTTTTCTTTTGCTGTTTACCATGGTCACATCAACGCTGTAATTGATCCTCACCGAAGAGAGCATGTCGCTATTAAGGCTGACATCGACTCCGGTCAGAAAAATGAGTTCACTGAAAGTCAGCAGACTGTTTTGTTCCCTTCTAAAGAATCCCCCCACATTGAATCCTGGTCTGGCATAGTTGACTCCGGCCACAAAATCCTGCATCGTACCCTGCTTTTCAAACATAAATACCGGTTGGATCTTACTGTCAACCATTCTGTAATCGCTGATGGCATGGCTGTATCTTGCCATCAGAACATACTTTGTAGGCAATTTTGACTTTTCCATGAAGAACGACTGGTTGGGTTCAGGGACATGTTGAGCTGAAATCCCTATATCGAATACATCGTTAAATACATTTGCCTGGTAACTGGGATCGCTTTCCCATCTGGCCCATAACCCGACATCAAAATCAAAGAAACTGATACTGGGTGCTGCATTCTGCAAAGTAACTTCAGATTGTGGCAACACGATTCCATAATATGGATTGAGCTGATCACCAAAAATCAGATGATCCCAGTTGATCGTTTTCTGATAAATGACAGGGGCTATACCTGCCTGCAAGACCCAGTTATCTGAAAGGTCGACTCTGCCCGAAATCGGTATTCCAAATGCCAGTGTATTGAGGCTCCCTTCGCCTTCCTGATTGTTGACTGCAAATAGTCCGATGCCTCCGATCCCTTTGATGTCGGTATCATGAATGGATTGATCAAGGCCCACTGCATAGGTTTCAAACCGTGAAGGTAAATACATGAGCGCTCTCCGGTAATTAAGGGTGCCAAGCAGACCACGCTCTATTCCTGTTGCAGCGGGGTTATAATATGAAGGTGAATATAGAAACTGTGAAAACGTCACATCCTGCGCATGAACAACGTGTCCGCTGAAAAACAGCAGTAATGTAAAAATCGTTATCTTCCAGTTATTATGTTTCATAAGCTATTTAATCAGTGTTACCGTTCCCTCGGTTCTCAAAATCCCATCTCTTCCTTTCATCCCTTTCCATTCGGTACCATCAATAAACGTAGCCTTCGCTCTCCAGATATAAACATCCATTGGTGAATTCTTGCCCTTTACTGTTGCTCCATCCCATCCGACTGCAGGTTTCCCATCAATAAGTTGCGTCGTTTCCCAGATTATATTTCCCCATGTATCAAAGATTCCCATATAATATGATTTCAATCCAATTCCCACAGGTTTAAATGTGTTGACCTCACTGTTTGCGTCTGAAGGTTTAAATGCATTGGGAACAAACATACCCTTGATAATCGTTTCGTGCATGATTGAAGTCGTATCTACGCAACCATATTGATTGGAGCTGCGTAACTGGATCTTATAAAAACCGTTGTTGTAGAACTTAACCAAAACCGAATCGCATCCGTGTGCAGTGGATCCATCCGGGAATAGCCATTCACAAGCCGTTGTGTTCGTTGAAAGGCTGGTCAGAAATACATTCTCAGGAGATCCTCCTGCCGAATAGGCTCTGATTTTTGCTTTTGGAACCGGATAGATAGTCACCCAGAACGATGAATACGAACGGCATCCCATAGTGTTTTCAGTAACCATACTTACTTTTCTGCGCATGGGTTTATTATCCGGACTGTCATTGTGATACGTATGTTTTCCAGAGGAGGTCCATGTACTGTCCTCTCCAAAGTTCCAGAGTTGAGGATCATTGCCTGCCGGTAACAGATTTAACACAACCGGAGAGCATCCTATAATATCTTGAACAGTCGCGGCTATTGGCAACGCTTTTACATAAATGCGTTTTGTGATTAATCCGGTACAATGCGACAGGTTTGCAGCCGTAGCAGCAGTGAATGTGACAATGATCCATCCGGGAGACAGGAATTTATGGTTGGTTGCCGCGTTAGAGCCATAAGAGACATCCCCGAAGTCCCATTTCGTATTGATCAATGTCCCCAGTGGGGATTTACCCTCGAAGTAAATATTTTCACCCACACAGACTGAGTCGCGTGAAGTAATGGTTAAGGTCAAGGGAGGATAGATCAAAATCGTGTCGGTCTTCTCTGCATAGCTGCACCCATTGTCAACGAAAAGCTTGACAATGTATTTTCCCTGGGTGGCATAGGCATGTGTTGCATTCCATGTATTCGAAATCACACCATCTCCAAAATCCCAGTAGAAAGTCGTGATCTGCTGTACGGTATCAGTTGAAAAATTAGTGAAGGTCACAGTTTCTCCGGGACATGCAGTGCGTTTATCCAACTGAATGAAAACCTCTATACTGTTTGGTTTGATGATAAGTGGCCGGGTGATGCTGTCTTTTCCACAACTATTTTGCGCCACCAGTTTAATCATATAGGTAGTAGCAGTTTTACCGGTTGTGAATGTATGGGTTGGTTCATAATCGGTACTGGTTGTCCCGTCACCAAAATACCAATGGAATGAAGCAGACCTGTCCTGACTCAGGTTTTTGATCGAAATAATTTTGGGAGAACATTCCCATGAATGCGGTAAAGCAAAGTTGGTATGCGGTAATGCATTGACCATTACAGGATAAACCACTGTCTTGGTGAAACAATTGTTTGATACGGTCAGGGTAATATTGTAGGTGGTATCGTTGATGCCCTGGTTATAAGTCAGATCTTTCCGGGTAAAAGGAACGTTTACTGTCTGTCCGTTACCAAAGTTCCAGCTGTAGCGTTGACCGTTTGCAGTAGTTCCTGTAGTGTCGGTAGTAATCGTCACGCTCAGTGGTCCGCAACCCCTGTTTGGACTGATTGTTACGACAGGGAATGTGATGTCATCCAGGATGACGATTTTCTTAGTCGTATTGATTGAACAATTATTTGGATCGGCACTGATCATTTTAACTGTAAATGTGCCTCCGGTTCTGTAAGTATGATTGATCGTACCCGAAGAAATGGCGGTCTGACTATCTCCAAAATCCCAGTTATAAATTGTCCTGGCTGCCCCATTGGGGGTAAACAACACCGGTAAGTCTTTACAGCTTTCTGCCAACACCGTAAATCCTGTAACGGGAACCGGTAATAATTTTGCAACCAACTGATCCGTATTAGAACATGTTGTAGCAGGATCTGTCCATGTATATTTCAAAATATAGCTTCCTGAAGCAAGTCCTGTTGTCGAGAAAGTATTTCCGGTTACACCACTTCCGCTCCATGTTCCACCTGAAGGAGTGCCGATCAGTTGATAAGGAGTTTTGTCGTTTTCACAAAGCGTGAAGTCTTTACCGGCATCCACAACGGGTAATGGCAGAATAATGAAATGACGGCTATCTTCGCTCGAACAATAACTGTTACCTCTTTTGTAGGTCAGCGTATAATTGCCCGGAACATTGAGATCGAGATAATATGAACTGCCAATCAGCTTGAGAACATTAGATGCTGAGACCGGCAATATACTCCAGCTTCCACCTGCAGGAGTGCCTTTCAAAGCAAAGAGCGTGTTAAATGTGCATAGTGTTGTGTCCGCACCGGCTTCAACCTGTATGAACTTATCAATCGTAAATGACCTGCTGATAGAAGTGGTTCCACAACTATTGGTCGCGTTCATAGTCACCGAATACGTATTTGCTGTAGTGAACGCAATATGTGGAAAGGGTGATGTTGCCGATGTCCCGTCAATATAACTAAACCCTGTCGATGGCGCTACCGTCCAGTTATAATTGTCGATAGCGTTTCCATTGTCCATGACGACGACATACTTCTCAGCCCTGAAGGTGAAGTTGTCGCAGGTGTCTGCAACCTTGCTGAAGGTAATAGTCGGTTTATCGAAGATGGTATAGTTCCATGTCTTAATGTCGTTGCTACAGGCATTTGAGACATTTAATGTAACCGAATAATTACCCGGGCGGTTGAAATTGATCTGAGGCAATGGACTTGCGGACGTGGTACCATTTAGATATGTTGCACCTGCTGAAGGGGTAATAACCCAGCTGTAAACCAAATTCTGTCCCCAAACAATGCCTGAAAATGTTAGATTATTAGGAAGACACTGGCTCGAAAGCGAATCTTTCAGTCTGATTTCCGGACCTTTGGTGATATTGATGATCTTTTGGTTCTCTGTGAATCCACAATCTCCGAGCACCCTTAATTTAATGTTGAATACCCCCGTATCTGCAAACTGGATAATCGGGTAATGTGAAGTATCGCTGGTGCCGCTGAGATAATTGATAGCCCTGAATGGTGTAATTGTCCACAGATACCTGATTGTGTCATTCAGGTTTTCGATCAGCTTTACATTGAGATTATTCGCGACAAAGGTATAGTTGTTACAAGAATTGGATACCGGCGAGATCATAACCGTCGGCACGTCTTTTACCTTGACCGTGTAATTGTGCACATCAGTTCCGCATTGATTTGTTACGCTGTGTGTTACGGTATAAATGCCAACTTTGTTAAAATCGATTTGAGGAGAAGCAGCAGTTGAAGAAGGAGTCATGGTCCAGCCCGTAGCCGGCGACACCGTCCATTTATGCGTAATCAGGTCGCCGGAGGATTGATCCGTAAAGTTGACTTTATAGGGCAGACATCCGGTGAGTGGGGTAGAAGTGGTTTTTTCAGCAGCATGGGCCAATACCCAGAAGATCTGAGAGGTGGTAGATTGTCCGCAGTCGTTTTGGGTTTGTACCCAGACTGTATAATGCCCTGTCTGGCTGAACTGGAAATGAGGATATTTGCTGTTTCGGGTGGTTCCGTCAATATATGTTACACCGGTTGAATCGGTCACCCACCAATGAATATTTGAAAGCGCTTTGCCATTTTGATTGATACTAAACTTCGTGGAATCGATAATCAGATTATAAGGCAATGCACACTGGTTGGCAATCGGGTTCAGCGTGAGAGTAGGTATCGTTGAAATCTCGACCTTAAAAGATTTACTCTGTATGCTACATAATCCGGTCAGTGTATGAGTGACGGTGTAGGTTCCGGCCAGGGTGAATTGCATAGATGGGGCAGGTGATGTCGAAGTTCCGGAAGTATATGTGACCCCGGTTGAAGGAGTAATGGTCCATTTGTGTGTCAGATTATCCCCGGTAGAGGCGTCTGTAAAACTGACTATTTTAGGAGCGCAACCCGTTGAATCGCTCATCGAAGTAATTAACTGACCATTGGGTCTGACATCAAATGTCTGGGTTTTGGTTACAGCGCCGCAATCATTTGTTACCGTAACACCAATTGTATAGGTTCCCGAAACAGTAAACTGCCAGGATGGATTGGATGATGTTAAAGTAGTTGCGTTTAGATGCGTAAAACCGGTATTTGGAGAAACTGTCCATGCATAAGAGAGAGCCCCACCGTTATTTGCAACGACACTAAATAGTGAATTAGAAATCGTAAGATTACCTCTTTCACAAATATTGGAAATAGGTTGCAAAGTGACTCCCGGTTTATCCTTTGCTCTGATCGAATAACTGGCAGTATTGGTTCCACATGAATTAGTAACAGAAAGTTTGACAACATAATTTCCCGGCTGACTAAATCGAATATCCGGATTTAAAGAAGCAGATGTTGTACCATTTACAAAAGTTGCCCCTGCAGACGGCGTTACAGTCCATGTTGAAATATCCTGATAGCCTGTCGATTGATTAGCGAAATGAACAGTATCAGGTATACATGCATCTGTTAATGAAGGAACAGCTTTGGCAACCGGTGAAAAAGCATACTTAACAGTCCTGGAATACGTTTTGGTATCACAACCATTAGTCAGAGTAACCGCGATGGTATAATCTCCTTCTGCGCTAAAACTGATTTGTGGCCGGAGTGATTGTAGCGTTGTGCCATAGAGAAAGCCCCATCCTGTTGCAGGTGTTATCGTCCAGTTTGCCTGGACAACTTCGTTTGGTATCGGATTGACCCAGAATATCGAAGCCTGGGTGCCATCGAAAGTAAAGGTATTACATTGATTTGGAATATTCGGGAAACCGGAATTGATAAGTCCGTTTGCAAATACATTAAATGACTTTTCATTCAACGTACACTGGTTCTTCACCTGCAGTGTAACCACATAATTTCCCTTTGTGGTAAATATAAACTGTGGATTCTGGGAGTTGGCATTTTTCCCCGGACCATAACTCCAACCCGACGAAGGTGAGACCCGCCATGTAGTTGTTGTGATATCACCGGTAGATGTGTTGGTAGCATTTACAGTCAATGGAATACATCCGGTTAGGGGTGTCAGCGTGGCATCGGCAACAGGACGTTTTGTAATGGTAATAGTTTGTGAGTAATAGGCAGAATCTTTACAATCGTTTACAGCTGTGAGTTTAACAACATAAACATTTCCCGTTGTTGGAAAAGTATGAGGATAAACACCACCGTTTGTCGTGGTAACAATGGGAGAGCCATCACCAAAGTCCCACTTATAGAGCACACCTAATGAACAGTCAAAGTTGGAGCCTGTAATTGTGGTATTCGTAAAATTAACGGGTTCTCCTTCACACACATTGTTAGCAACAAAGCTGGGGATTGGTTTAGCTCCTACCCGAACACCGCCAACACTTGCTTCAGTGCTTTGACATCCGTTTGTGGCAGTGATTTTCACCACATAATATCCGTTTAACTTGTTGCAAGAGCTGAGTGTATATGTGTGATAAACCGTACTGTCATTCATGTTGATTGAATCCTGTGTCCAGGTCCGGGGGGGGCGTTCCATCACCAAAGTCCCAGATATAAGTTGTTCCGGCATCGTTTTTAGAAACCCGGTTTACCCTGAAACCAAAAGTGATGGGTGCACATCCGGTAGTGTTACCACCTGAACTGATACCAATAGCAGGATTGCCTTGGTTTTTAACATCATATGTTACAGATTTTATGCATCCGTTGACTCCGGTTGCGGTAAACTTTAATTTGAATAGCCCTAACTTGCTATATAGATGCGAAATCGTTGGTTTGAAATCTGAATTTACATAACTAGAAACAGTTGATCCATCCCCCCAATCGATAGTGTATCCAGTAATCAGATTTATATCCTGAGACTGGTTGCTGACTACAATAGTATAAAATGGGTTTTGAATTGTAGGATTACTTGCACAATTGTCAAAAGGCTTTAAAGGACTTACGGCATCCATTAATGCGGGGATAGGAGCCGGTTTTACAAAAACATCATGTGTCTGGGTCGCAACAACTGTATTCGTTGAAATTCTTGTAACTGTCAATACGACAGTGAATGCAGTTTCGACACCACCAACAAGATGAATGGCTCCGGGAGCTATAGGATAACCATTGCTAACATTCTGACCAGTCTTGCCTGGTTTGCCATCTCCCATGTTCCAGTCAAATCTTAAATCTGAAAGTGAATATGTTCCGGTGACAGTTGCGGCAAAGTTTACAACGGCAGATCCACAGGGGACAGCATCAGAAGTAAAGTCGGCAGTAATCTGGGCATTAACAGAATTATAACAAAATAACAGAATCAACGAAACGATCAAATGTCGCCAAGGTTGGTTTTTCAAGAAGCCAATATCTGCCATCATCTGCATCCGAGATTGTTCTATGATATGATGGTTGGGTGGTTGATGAGGCAAAATTCGGAATTATTTAATCATTCCCAACCTGTTTAGGAATTTTTGTGAAAATTACTATGTGATTCAGTTTGATTAAGTAAACATATGTAGATGTATTATATTATGAGATTTATAGCTCGAGAGGGCTTTAATTTATTCATTAAACTTTGTTGAAATTTCAGCCCTTGTCATACAGGTAAACCAGGTAAAACCGTAATTGTTAATCTTGATTTTCCTGAAAGGTAACTGTCTTTGACTAAAAATTTTCATAAGATAAAAGTACAATTGAGAATGTGCTTACATGTTACACAATTAAATAAATAAATTATAAAATTCACATGTTTTAAGCGATTCGAAGTTTTGGTTTATGACATAATGTTAGAAAATGAGACATATAAGGGCGGTTTTTTTGGTTTTTTTTGAATTTGTGAGAAAATAAATTATAATGGGTCCTGATCTCAGTAATTTACATTTAGATTATGAAGTATTTAATTTAAACACGTAGAGACGCAATATTTTGCGTCTCTACAATTCAATATAATTATAATCAATAATATGTAACTATTTTTATAACACTTTTCAAAAATAGTATTTGAAATCAAACAGCCGATTATACCTCTCCAAGATACACAATACTCCCCCTGTCGCGGTCAATTTCATCCACCCTGTATGTCATTTTTCCAAAATAAATCCCCAATACCCTTATGATTGTGTGGTTTTCTTTAATTACAAGATTTTCAGGTATTGATACCGTTAGAGAAAGTTCTTCCATCAGCGGGCCATTTATTGGTATCCAGGCAGATTCCAGTTCCGTATAAGTACATACATCCTCTCCATAGGGTGTTTGATAGAATTTGGAACCCGGCGTCACCTCATAATCAGCAATGCGTCCAATCGTGACACACAGTTTAAAATGGGATGCTACAGCCGGTGCCTTAATGTGTCTTTTAGGATTAAGGCCTTTAAGGGTTACCGTTAAGGTCTTTTTATCATCGCTTGTTGTGACACTATATGGACACATCATGATTTCATTCAGTGGTTTGTAGTAATACCACTTGACCTGGTTGAGTACCTCCTTGTATTTAGAAAGCCATATAGCCCTCTTGCCTCTTTTCGATACTTCGTCAATGTTCATAACCTGCTGAAGTACACCGGATATATTTGTCTGCAAATAACGATTGACGATTCTGTCTGCCCAGCGGCCGAGTATATATCTGATGTCTTTAGCACACGCTGCCCTTCCTTTCAACTCGTCCTGAGCCAGTCTGAGCCGTTTAAATTTCTTGCTTTTCCTGATGAGTTCCCTGTTAGCCCCACCTTTAGCCCCAACATAGGTCTTGGTAGAACCTTCTCTTTTATAAAACCTCAATCCTTTAATTCCGCCTCTGATATTCAGGGGACTGTCCGATGTAGCCATTTTACCTGATTTTTATGATGAATAAATTAATTTTCATAAAGGTACAACAATAAAATCGATTTGCGACATAAATCAAAAAATAATGTTATATTAATTAAACTAATATTTAATATACATAAAACAGGAGAATGTACACGTATAAAAATATAAAATAATACGAAAAGTATAAATATTGTGACAATACAAAATATATGTAACGCAATAAAATCAACAATTTAAGTTATAAAATAGAAGTTAGTTAGATGACCCTCTTTTTATACTGAATATACAATCAATATACCACTCTCCAATTAAGCCGATAAGCAACCGATAATTCACCCGGAAGAAGTCTCTTCAAAACCAATATAAAACCAATGCAAAACCAATTCAATACCATTCTAAAACCAACTCTATAGATTAGTATTGAAATGGTTTCAAAGAGGTTTTAGTTAAGTTTCATGTTGATTTTAAAAAAGAGTCATCCCGGCTTCATTTCTGCTTGTTATTTCCTTCATCCGGGGAGGTTCCGAGGCTTGTATAACGGGTTTAAAAGAGAGGTAGATTCAGGAAGGAATTTCTGTCTGATTATTCATGTTTGCCTATTTTGCTACTGCATAAATTATACCATTTACAGATTTGTCTTAATCTTTTTTCTTAACAAAAAGAATATATTATTTATACAGAAAAATAGTATTAATTTATTTGAAAATTGAATATGGAGTGTCTTGTTTAGGGTAAACGGTGCCTTGCACTATTTATTTTGATCTCATTATCTTCCCGCGGATAAAACCCATGGCAGTTATGTGAAAAATGTAGGGAGGCCTCTACTGGGTCTCCAAGGCATCCATGCAGAAAATTTGGTTGGTTTTACATATATGAAATGAAAATTCTTTATGCTACTACCCTGGAGACTCACAAGGGGCCGCCCTACATCTTTCTGGGTTTATTTGGTATAGTTAAATAAAAGTTGGACATTTAGACAATATTTAGACTTGCTTATCACCACATAACCCGGTTTATAATGAGAAAACTACAGTGCATCCTGGTTTTACTTTTAATGAGTTCTGTTAACCTGTTTGGACAGACCGCAGCCCGGACGACTATTAAAGGGGTTGTATGTGACACAGCAGGAATCAGCGTTCCATCTGCTATGGTAATGCTACTAGCAGCGAAAGATTCGGCCCTTACTCATTATGTGATGGCTGATGAGAAAGGGACATTTGAATTCAAGAATGTCAAAAACATTGGATATCTGCTGAAGATTCAGCACATGAGTTATATCCCTTATCAAAAATTATTACCTGTTTCTCCCGGTGAATTAACAGATCAGGGAAAGATTAAACTTAAATTAATCTCCAAAGTGTTGCGCGAAGTGGTCATTGAAGCGGCAAAAGCTCCCCTGAAATTCTATGGTGACACGATAGAATATGACGCCACCGCGTTTAAAGTCCCACCGGGATCTACAGTTGAAGACCTTTTGAGAAGACTCCCGGGCGTAGACGTGGATGTTGAGGGGAATATCAAGTCGGAAGGAAAAAGTGTAAAGCGTTTATATGTTGAGGGTAAAACCTTTTTTGGCACTGATCCAAAATTTGCCACCAAGAACTTGGGGTCAGAAATAGTCTCCAAGGTGCAGTTTTTTGATGAGAAGTCAGAAATGGAAACGTTCACCGGTTTGAAGGAGCCTGTTCATAATACCAAAGCAATGAACCTGAGTCTGAAAGAAGAATTTAAACAGGGCGGTTTCGGGAAAATGACAGCGCAGGCAGGTGATCAGGATAGAAGGGCATTGAGAGGTTACTATAATCGTTTTGACAAAAAACAAATGCTTTCCGTTATTGGATATGGAAACAACCTCAACCAAACTGGTGTAAATTGGGATGATTATGGTGATTACACCGGACAAAGTATTTCAGGGTCTATTCGAAGTAGTTTTGATGGTGTAGATTATATGGATCTGAGTATGAGTAATCCCATGAGGAATTCTTTTGATGGTCGCGGTTTGACCGATAATTATGGGGGAGGCGTTAATTATAACTTAGATAATAGTAAAACCAAAATTAGTGCCAATTATAATTACAATGAGATTACCAGAAAACTCTTTCAAACATCAAACAAAGAGACCTTTCTGCAATCAGGTTCCTTTAAGAATGCCGATACTACGCATAGTTTGGATTTCATAGGAAAACACTATCTTGAATTTTGCATTGAAAGAACGATTGATAAAGCAAATACCCTAAGTTCGAAAACCTATATTAATTATTCAACTTCAAAAGGAAATAATTTGACAACTTCAGTGTTCTCAAACACGAATAACGTAGATAATCAAAGGTTGAACAGGATTAACAATAACAATCTCGATTCATGGAATGTCAATAGTACAGCTGTTTTCAAACATAGATTTAAAAAGGAAGGGGTTGTATTTTTCTGGAGTGGTGGGGTAACCGCTATAAAATCAAATGGAATGGATAATCCCTTTTCACTCAATCGGTTTTTTGAAGCAAACACCTTTACAGATCAGGTGAGAGAACTGAATACCAATAGTAACAATAAGACGACTCAGTTCAAGTCGAACATGTTTTGGGTTAAACCATTATCAAAAAAAGTGGTGCTTGATGTCGCTTACAATTTTAGTGCAACCAATACCATACAGGATAAACTCACTCAAAACAGTGCGATGCAGAATATCAGAGTAGATAGTTTAACGGCATATTATACCAATACTAATTTATATAACCGGATCGGAACCACGCTCACTTACAACTATAAATATTTAAATATCAGAGTAAGGGTTGCTGCACAACAGATCCAAATCAATGGAAACTATTCATTGCGGAAGGAAACGCCCGATCTTATTGATCCCATGAATAAAACCTATTCTAATCTGTTGCCGAATGTCGGTGTACACTATCAACTGACCAAAATGACCTACATAAATGTTGGTTATGGTGAAGGCATAACTACACCTACGATAAATGATTTAATGCCTGTTGGCAATGTTAACGACCCTTCCTACCTGATTGAAGGTAATGCTAATCTACAACCATCACATGATCACTCTATTGGTCTTGATTTCAGTTCTCGTTTTAAGCCTTTCTCTTCTTATTTATATGTTACGTTGAGCTATAAAGAAACTAAAAATTCAATATCAATGGGCAGGAGTTACGATCTGATTGATAAAGTAGGTTGGCAAACAGTTATAAGACCTGAGAATATGAATGGAATTAAAAAACAGACCAACTTAAGCATAAATTATAATATACGGTTGATAGATTCAAAGCTCAGAATGGGTATAAACAGTAGTTTCGGTTTTGGTAAATCGCCGACTTTGATTAACGAAATTGAGACTTTGGAAAAAGACAGAAGTACTTCTTTAGGAACCACTTTTAACTTAACTCTCTCTCAGAAAGTGTTTTTGGATTTGAGCGGGTCTATGAATTTTAATAATATGAAGTTCAACAAGGGGAATAATTATGATCAGAAAATTAGATATTACAGTTCAAATAGTTCGTTAAGATGGCAAATTGCAACGTATACCAATTTTGAAACCAACTTTAATTATTCGGTCTATAAGAATTCGAGTTTAGGATTCGATCGGAATATTCCATTGTTGAATTCTTCCATTCGTCAAATCGTAGGCAAGGCTAAGCGGATTGAGTTGAGATTGTCGGCAAATGATATTTTCAATAAGAATCTTTCCATTTCGCAGTCAGCTTCTGAACTGTATATCATGAGTACAACTGCCAACAACCTGGCCCGTTATTTTCTACTCAGCTTAAGTTATAACCTAAGAGGATTTGTAAATAAGAGTGAATAATTACATGAATTTAAATTAAGTATCTTCAAAATATAATGAACTATGCATCCATCTTCATTTAATAAAATGCATCAATCTAAACTGTTTTCAAAACCTTTCAATACTTTCTTGTTGATTGTTATTCTTCTTTTTTCAATTCAAAGTTATGCTCAAATACCGGAAGGAATGGTCCGCTATCAAAGAACTGCAAATCGTTATCAGGAATTAGCGTCATATGAATATTTAAGCAAGGAGCTACAAGCAAAATATTCTGAAGGGTATGGAACAGAGCCTATTTTTACTACGCTCTATATCAATGCAACCCGAACAAGATTTGAAGGGTGGGATGAGCAGGATCCTGAATGGATATCTCAACGGTCTGATTATACCATAACCCGTGATTTCAATAACCAAACCATGCAGGAATTACATGCTGTTAATGGTAAAACATATCTGGTTGTTGATTCTTTACGGGCTCCCAGATGGCAGATAATGAGCGAAATGAAAGAGATTGCCGGTCATGCTTGCATGAATGCCTATTACAAGGACACCCTCAGACATCAAAAAGTAATTGCATGGTATGCGCTGGATCTGCCCCTCGCAGGAGGACCGGAAAGCTTTTTTGGATTGCCGGGCCTGATTCTTGAAGTGAATGTTAACGATGGCGCCTTGCTTTTAACGGCAGCGAAGATACTGCAGATGAAACTGACTACAGAACTTGACTTTCCTAAAAAGACAAAGGGAAAGAAGATCAAGGAGAAAGAGTATATGGAAATAATCAGCAAGCAAATTGCTGATAACCGGAAAAAGTTGAAGCCACTTTTAAATGGTATCATTTATTAGGAAAAAAATGGTGTCAGGAACCATTTAACAATAATGGTTCCTGACACCATAAATTTTGACACCATAAATTTCACCATTTTCCCTTTAAAAATATTTAAAATATTTAATTATTGTTTATTAGATATTATTTATTGTAAAACAATAAATATATATTGCTTTATGATAATTATTGTTGTAGTTTTGCTTTTCAAATTATTTAACAATAAGAAACATGAAACCTAAATTTATTGTATCTGTTTTATTTTACTTAACCGGAATTAGTTTTGTTGTTTTGACGTTTGGCACAGTGTTTTTTATGGTGTCAACGATTATTATTAATATACATGATAAAAGCAAATCAGACTTTGAGCCTATTCAAGGAATGGAAGTGGGTAATAATATTTCTATTTATGGAATAGGCTCAAAGGTCGATTATTCTTATGCAAATGATAGTACTATTCGTTATTATCCTAAAATGGGCGAATACCGCATTCAGGTAAAGTCCAATACTCCTTTATCCTATTATTTCTTTTTGTTCCGATTAATTATTTTAGCCATAGTTACAACAGGTACATGGTTCTTTCTAAGAATTTTAAACGAGGTAAAACAAGGTAACCCTTTTAATCTCCGGTCTATTAAATATTTAAAGATTATAGCTTTAGTATTTATTACAAGGGATATATTAGAATTTATAAATAATCTAATATTCACCCAATTTATACATGCATCTGATCCTCATGCTGGATTTTCTATGCAATTGACTATTAGCCATGGAATAATTATAGGCATGTCTATTTGGATTCTAGCAATCATATTTCAACGTGGAGTGGAGTTGCAAACTGAAAATGATTTAACTGTGTAAGCTATGCCTATTATTATAAATCTTGATGTAATGCTTGCCAGGCGAAAAATGTCTTTAACCGAATTAAGTGACGGTGTCGGAATTACTATGTCAAACTTGTCAATTCTGAAAACGGGAAAGGCTAAAGCAGTTCGTTTCGAGACGTTGGATGCTATCTGTCGCATACTTGATTGTCAACCGGGTGACATTATCGAGTATAGAGAATAAGAAAGGTGTTTTGTATTACAATGTAATCATATGATTTTCCTTATTTGATTTAAAATTTTAATATTGTTGTGATTGTCCCATTTCTTTTTAAAGTTTTAAACATCTCATCATCGTTTCTTATCAATTGGGATTGCTTTTTGGCCATTTCATCTTATATATAAATGGGTCAAAAAAGTAATTATCTTATTTTTGACTCATCAAATGGAAATGGTTCCTGACACCATTTTTTTCGAGGATGTCGTAATATTGCGAGATGATTGGAAGCAAAGAGATATTTGTAAATATATAAATTAATATTACCAAAACTAATCGATTTTAAAATGAGAAAAGCGCTCTACTTTCTTGGACTTCTTTTAATGTGTTCAAACTCTCTTTTCGCTCAGGCACCAGCCAGGGCAACTATCAAAGGAGCTATTTGTGATTCGTCAGGGGTAGGTATTCCCTCGGCAATGATCATGTTGCTCAACGCCAAAGACTCGACTCTTGTCAACTTCACGCAGGCTGACGAAAAGGGAGCATTCGAATTCCGAAGTCTTAAAAACAGTGGTTATCTGTTGAAGATTTCGCACATGAGTTATCTTCCTTATCAGAAAAACCTTGGGGTTTCTGCAAGTGATGTCAATGACATTGGCACTATCAAACTTAAACTGATTTCAAAACAGTTGATGGAGGTGGTCATCAAGGCTGCCAGGGCTCCGTTGAAGTTCAGAGGCGACACGATTGAATACGATGCTTCCTCTTTCAAGGTTCCACCCGGATCGACTGTAGAAGATCTGCTCCGAAGGCTTCCGGGTATGGAGGTTGATGTAGATGGGAATATCAAATCGCAGGGTAAGGATGTGAAACGCGTCTATGTTGAGGGCAAGACTTTCTTTGGTGACGATCCAAAGAGTGTAACCAAAAACCTTGGCGCCGAGACCATCTCAAAAGTTCAGGTCTTTGATGAAAAGTCGGAACAGTCAAAACTTACCGGTATTGACGATGGCGTGAAAAAGGACAAAGCCATGAACCTGAGTCTGAAAGAAGAATACAAAAAGGGTGCTTTCGGCAAACTCACTGCAGCTGCAGGTGATCAGGATCGTTGGGCAGCACGTGGTAGCTATAATAGGTTTAATAAAAAAGAACAGCTTTCTTTCATTGGTTATGGCAACAACATTAACCAAACGGGTGTAAACTGGGAGGATCTGGGTGAATTCAAAGGTCAAAATACATTTAGTAACTATGATAATGGAGACTTTGGATTTGGAAACGGGGGTTCAGGAATGATGATTATTGTTGATAATGGACGAAATGGTTTTGATGGCAGGGGGCTTACCGATAATTATGGAGCAGGGATGAACTACAATTTCGATAACAAGAAAACAAAATTCAACTCCAGCTACCTGTATAATGAAACAACCCGTACACTGATTCAATCATCAGCCAAAGAGACCTTCCTACAGAACTCCAGTTTTAAAAATGCCGATTCTACACTGGGAAAGAATTTCAGGGGTAATCACAGTGCAGGATTGCGTTTAGAACAACAAATCGACTCGAGCGATGTATTGATTGCAAAAGCAAACATTACCTACAGCAAGTCCAATGATAAAAATACGCTCAATTCAGTCTATACTGATGCCAGTGATGTACTTACCCGTACACTGAAAACGGTGAGTAACAATAATCTTGATGCATGGAATATAACGAGTGCAGCCATCTTTCGTCACCTTTTCAAGAAAAAAGGAGCCAGTTTTGCATGGAGTGGTGGTTTTAACTCGAGCAAGACAAATGGTCTGGACAATCCTTATTCACTGAATAGATTTTTTCAGGCCAATACGGTTGCTGAACAGGAGCAATTGTTGAGTAGCGCTAACAATATCAAGACAACTCAATTCAAGTCAAGCTTGTTGCTGACTGAACCTTTATCCAAAAAAATGTTTTGGGAGACTTTTTATAATTTCAGCGCTACCTCAAATGTCCAGGACAGATTGACACAGAATGCATTGCTTCAGAATGTCAGGGTAGATAGTTCATCTGCTTACTATACCAATAATGTTTTGTATAACCGTCTTGGAACCACATTCCGTCTTTCTCTAAAGGGTTTGAATATTTCTGCCGGTGTTGCCGGACAACAGTTACAACTCAAGGGTAATTATTCCATTCAAAGGAATTTACCTGACCTGCAGTCGCCTATCAACAAGAGCTATTTTAACTGGATTCCTAACATGAACGTTAATTGGCAAATGACTAAAACTTCTTATCTGAGTTTAGGGTATACTTTCAATGTAACCGAACCTTCGGTCAGTCAGTTAATGCCTATTTCTGACGTCAATAACCTTGCATATAAAATTGAAGGCAATACAGAGCTGCAACCACAAAGAAGTCATAGTTTTAACCTGACAGCGATGCGTTTTAATATTTCCAATATGTCGAGTATCTACGCGATGGCAACTTTTCAGAGTTATGTAAGCCAGATAACATACAATCAGACTATTACACTGGTAAATAATATTGGGTTGCAAACTATTTCAAGACCTGAAAATGTCACAGGAGGCAATAGCTTATCACTTTTTGCAGGATCGAGTTTCCCGATTATAAAGACTAAATTGACGATGAACTTAAATGCAAATGTGAATTCGAGCAGTTCTCCTACATTTATAAATGAAGTGAAGAATACTACTCAAAATATGGGTTATGCGATCGGAACAAGTATGAACCTCACTGCTTTTCCAAAATTGGTTTTTGGTATCTCGGGACGCATTAACTTCAACGACATCACCTACTCATTCAATAAAGGACAAAACCAGAATATCAGAAATTATACTGCCAGCTATTCGGCTAAATGGCAGTTCCTCGGTAAATCTTTCTTCGAAACTAACTTTGATTACTCGGTTTACAAGAATGAGAAATTAGGTTTCAATCAAACTATTCCAATGATGAATGCTTCTGTTCGTCAGCTTATCGGTAAAAATAACAGGGTTGAGATGCGTTTTGCTGCATTTGATATCTTTAACCGCAACCAGTCTATTTCGCAAACAGGCGCTCAGAATTATATTCTTCGTTCAACAGCAAATACCCTTGCCCGTTATTTTATGTTAACGTTGAGCTACAATATCAAAGGGTTTGAAACAAAACTCCAGAAACAGGGTGGCACGATGATCATGATGTAACATCACTTATTATTTATTTATTATCAAACAACTATATACAATGCAAAAATATAATCAGATCATTTTGGGTTTTAAATTGGTGGTGCTGGCAGGATTTCTTTTGATAACCACACTTGCTTCAGCACAAAAGATTGAAGGCTCTGTACGCTATCTTATGACTAATGACTGGGCTAAAAAGATGGCTGCTGTAGATTACCTGAGTAAACAGGCTGTTGACAAGATGACATACATGATTGGAGACAGAGGTGTTTATAAATCTTACGCCAGACTCTTTATTACGCCATCGCAGACGAAATATGAAGATTCGGAAGAAAGCGTTGGAAAAGGCGATGCCGGATATTCATGGCTGAAAGATGAATACAATATAACGCGTAATTATGACAAGAAAACGATGCGTGATATTGTTGATATGGCTGGTATAACATATATCATAGAAGATTCTATTCGTATGCCCAAATGGAAAATACTGAACGAGATGAAGGAAATTGAAGGACACATTTGTATGAATGCACAGTGGAATGACACAATCAAAAAACAAAAAGTGATTGGTTGGTTTGCACTGGACATCATGAACAGTGGAGGTCCTGAGCGTTTCTTTGGTTTGCCGGGTCTTATTCTTGAAGTCAATATCAACGATGGCGCTTTGGTGATTACAGCCGATCAGATTGTCCTTAAGAAACTCACCACAGAACTTGATCTTCCCAAGAAAATCAAGGGAAAGAAAATCAAGGAGACTGAGTATTTCGCGATATTGCGAAAATACATGGAGGAAAAGAAAAAAGCTGAACAACCATACTTTTATAGTATGCGGTATTAAGTTTATACAGGCGTTTCCCTAATTCATTATTTTGTAGAGACGCAATATTTTGCGTCTCTGTGTTATGAAGATCTACGTTTAATGAGACGCAAAATATTGCGTCTCTACGTGTTATGGATTCTAATACTAAATAAAAAAAGCCCCTGTAAAGGGGCTTTTTTATTGTTATTTCCAGGGGATAATTTTTGGCGTTGGAGGTGTGCTCATGCCCGGTCCTATATAGAAACTGACATCAGGTGGCTGGTTATAAGCAACATTCTGCCATGCTATGGAGAGTCTGTATTGGGAATCGTGCATTAGAGTATAGAGACGACGGGTTGTTGGAGCCGTTGTAGTGAAGATAATCAATTTAGAATTGTCACTTGAATGGAGGACAACCTCTTCACGCCAGTCACCAAGAATATCGGCCTGCACGTTAGGTGTGTTTTTTGAGCCATTACAAGCCATTGCATTCTCATAATTGCCCATTGAAACCAATCTGCCTTTGCCTAATTTATCAATATGGTTGCCATCAAGCAGTTCACGGTTGTCGTCACCATCCCACCAGATAGAGAAATTATCTGATTGCGGTTTGGGCGTTGTAAGAACTTCACCTTTGCAGGAATATAATGGACCTGCTGACCAGCACTGTGCACCTACCATACCGGGGATCATGGCTGCAATATTTCCTCTTCCTACATCACCGGTAGCCATGAATTTAAAGATGGCTTCTCCGGTCTTGGCATCACGAAACGAGCCTGCAATACCACCATTCTTACCTGGACTTTCGTGTACCTGCCAGATTTCAAGACCTGGTCTGGTAGGGTCGAAATCGCCAAGATGCAATGCATCACCATGTCCCAGTTTTGTGGTGTAGAGTCCTTTTCCATCATGATCAATCGTACAGGCGCCATATACAATTTCATCTTTGCCATCGCCATCAACATCACCGACACAGAGTGAATGACACCCCTGACCCATGTAACCTTCGTTCCCTTTGTCGTTGCTATCGAATGCCCATTTTTTTGTAATGGATTTACCATTCCAGTTATAGGCAGCAAGATAAGCTCTGGTATAATAACCGCGGCACATTACAAAACTTGGTGTCTTACCATCGAGATAAGCAACGCAAGCCAGGTAGCGATCAAGTCGGTTTCCATAGCTATCACCCCAATCTGCAACATTGCCGCGTGGAGGATCATAACTTACGGTCTGTAATTCTTTGCCGTCGGTACCTCTGAAGATTGTAAGGTATTCAGGGCCTGAAAGGACATACCCTTTTGATTTGCCATCCTTAATGCGATAGTCGGCGTTATTGTCTGTGCCTGCTGCAGCTCCTGCCAAATAGTTTCCAAGTCCGTCTTTTGTGCCGGGAGCAGTCTTGCAAACAACTTCAGCTTTGCCATCTCCATCGAAGTCATAAACCAGAAATTGCGTATAATGAGCCCCCGCACGGATGTTTTTACCCAGGTCAATTCTCCAGAGACGCGTCCCTGAAATGGTATAAGCATCGAGGTAAACATTTCCGGTATATCCGGCTTGAGAGTTGTCTCTTGCATTGGTAGGATCCCATTTCATGATGATTTCATACTTTCCATCACCATTTACATCTCCAACACTGCAATCATTTGCTCTGTATGTGCATTTTGAACTATCTGGCATAGTCAATCCGGTGGGAATCTGAAGAGGAATGGTTTTGTAAAAATCTGTCCATGGTTTTATGGTTTCAGAGGCAGCCTGTTCTTTTCCGGAGATAACTGCTTTGACATAATAACTGGAATTCAAGGTCCCGGTAGCATCGATATAGTTGGAGGCTTCGGTATTTGAAATTGTAGTGATCTTCTTTCCATCGCGGTAAAGATTGTAGCTTGCTGATGTCCATTCTGTTCCAAGGACTCTCCAACTAATAAACACTCCGCTGCTGTCTTTGACGGCAACCAATCCACGGTCTAGTTTTTCCATTTGTCTTTGTCCGAGAACATTAACAGACAGTAACAATAAGCAACTTAATACAAATAGGGTGGTTTTTCGAATCATTTTTTTTGATTTTCTTTATAAGGTTTGTGTAAAAAAAGGTTTTTATATTCGACAGGTAAAAATAGTTTAAGTCAAATCAAGATTAAGAACATTAATATAACTTTAACACTAGAAGATTATTATTGCTTTGGAAAAGAAATTATATCTCCTTGTGACGGGGAGATCGTTACATTGAAGATATTAATAAAGCAACGGGTGTTAACTGATTTTTTGATAATGTAATTGTGGGTGGAACGGCAAAACCAGATTACTCTCCCATCAAGAATGATAAAGTATCCAATCCTGAAAAATAATATATAATAATTTTTTGGTTTTTAAAATTATTATTCTAACCTTTACTTAACTTTTTAAGGCTTACTTGAATATTTTAATAAAACACTTTGATCTATTAAATAGTAAACCAAATACTTATGGCCAAAAATGAACTTGAGGAAAAAGAAATAGTCGATATCCTCATAGCCGAAGATAGCCTCATACAAGCAATCCAGTTAAAATACTTACTGGAGAAACATCATTATAAAGCAATCGTCGCTGAAAATGGACAACAGGCTTTAGATCTTCTGGGGCAATATGAACCCAAAGTTATCATCAGCGATATATGTATGCCGGTAATGGATGGCTATGAATTGTGTCGTAAAGTAAAGGCAGATAAAAAAAATGAAAATATTCCGGTTATACTGCTGACTTCTCTGGCGAATCCTGAAGATGTGATTGAAGGATTAGATTGTGGAGCTGATAATTTCATCACCAAACCATATTCAGAAGCTTATTTGATTTCTCATATTGAACAGATTATCGAGAACCGAAAGGTCCATCTTACCGATCGGGTTAGCTTTGGTATTGAAATTATGTTTGGTGGAAAACAGCGGTTAATCAATGTAGATCAGTTGCAAATGTTGACTTTGTTAATGTCAACTTATGAAGCAGCCATAGCCAAAAACCAGGAACTTTTAATAATTCAGCAACAACTTCAAAACATGAACAATCAACTTGAAGAGTTGGTTGCAATTCGGACAAAGGAATTGGTATTGGCAAAAGAAAAAGCTGAGGTAAGCGACAAGCTAAAAACTGCATTCCTTGCCAATATGTCCCATGAAATCAGGACACCCATGAACGGTATTCTGGGTTTTTCTCAGTTGCTTAAAGAACCCGATCTCACGAATCAGGAGAAAAGTAAATATATCGATACCATTGATAATTCAACCCATCAATTGTTGAATATCATCACAGATATTTTGAATATTTCTAAAATTGAAGCAGGTGAAGAAACTACTCATTCATTGTTTTTTAATTTGATCGATCTTCTTGATGAAATCAAAAGTTTTTTTCTGCCACTTGCAAAACAAAAGAAACTGAAATTATCACTCGTTAATAACCTTTCTCCCGGCATTGTTAACATCAACAGTGACCCTGTTAAACTGAGACAGATTCTGGATAACCTCATTGGGAACGCGATTAAATTTACGCCAAAAGGAAAAGTTGAAATAGCTGTTACTTCTAAAAACGACAGACTCATTTTTAGTATTAAAGATACAGGGATCGGGATTGAACCATCACTGCACAAGGTGATTTTTGATCGTTTCAGGCAAGTTGAACTGACACACTCCAGGAAATATGGTGGTACCGGTCTTGGCCTTTCTCTTGCAAAATCGTATATTGAAATGTTGGGGGGAACTATCCATTTGGACTCCTCTTTGGGAAAAGGAAGTGTTTTTACATTTGAAGTTCCTTTGTGTGTAATTAACGAACCCATATTAGAGAAAAAATCAAGAAAGAATAAGATATCATTTAACCATAAATGGGATGATAAAACATTGATGTTGGCTGAAGACGAAGAAGATAATGCCTCTTTCATTCAAACTGCTTTAATTCCCACCGGAATTAAAATTATTACTGCCCTAAATGGGTTGGAAGCTGTTGAACTTTGTAGGAAAAACAAAGATATTTCACTTGTTCTCATGGATATTAAATTGCCTGTGATGGATGGATTAGAAGCTACCCGGATCATCAGATCGTTTAATAAAGAAATTCCTGTTATAGCTACAACAGCGTATGCATTAAGCAGTGATGCTGAGAAATGTATCGAAGCGGGATGTGATGATTATATCCCAAAGCCAATAGTGATAGATCAATTGTTTGTTATAATTGAAAAGTATTTAAAATAATTATTGCCATATGTTAATAATAGCCTATTAAAAGCTTTATCTTTACATACTAATGCTTATCAACTTCTAATTATTGTTTAAAGATTCATCCCAATAAATTGTTTCTTTTTATAATTTGATTACGCTTAATGAACTTGTAGAATCTGGTGTTTTTTTCTTTCTAATCTTTTTGGCAATGGAAAAGAGTGATAAACCTATTAAAAAGAGAATTGATATTCTCATAGTTGAAGATAGCCTGACACAGTCAATGCAGCTCAAATATTTACTTGAGAAGAATCATTACCATGTGATGACTGCAGAAAATGGTCTGGATGCATTAACATTATTGGAGAAATGTGATCCGACTATCATTATCAGCGATATTTGCATGCCCGAAATGGATGGTTATGAATTGTGTAGAAGGGTAAAAGCGCTTGATCGTGAGAAAGAAATTCCTGTAATTCTGTTAACTTCTCTTTCCAATCCGGAAGATGTGATAGAAGGACTTGAATGTGGGGCTGATAATTTTATCACTAAGCCTTATGCGGAAAATTATCTCTTATCGCATATTCAACAGATCATTGCTAATCAATCGTTGCGACATACTGAACGTATAAGTATCGGGGTTGAAATTATTTTTGCAGGTAAACGTAGGTTTATTGCTGCCAATCAACAACAGATGCTGACGTTACTCATCTCAACTTATGAAGCAGCCGTATTAAAAAGCAAGGAATTGCTCCAAACACAGGAAGAACTGCAAACTTTAAACGACCAATTAGAAGTAATAGTTGAGGAGCGTACTATTGAACTTAAAAAGAATGAACAAAAATATTTGGATTTATATGATAACGCCCCTACCATGTTTATGTCTGTCGAATATCAGACTGGCATTGTGATTGATTGCAATGAGACTTTACTAAAAAAAACAGGCTTTAAGCGTTCTGAAGTGATTGGTAATCATTTCTCTACCCGTTATCACCCGAATAGTATTGAACAAGCTAAAAAGAACTTTCAGCTTTTTAATGAAACAGGTAAAATTGAAGACTTAGAATTAGAACTTATTACCGTTTCTGGCGAAAAGGTCCCGGTACTGATGAATTCAACAGCTGTGAGGGATGAAAATGGAAATATTCTTCATGGCCGCAGTGTGCTTCAAGATATCACCAAACTGAAGCAAACCGAAGAGGAGTTATTGTTCGCTAAAGATAAAGCTGAAGAAAGTGATAGACTGAAGTCAGCGTTTCTTGCCAATATGTCACATGAAATAAGGACCCCCATGAATGGGATTATAGGGTTTTCCCAATTACTAGGTGGACAAGGTATTAGCGAAAAGGAGAAAAATAAATTTATTGAAGCAATTGAAAAGTCGACAAATCAATTGCTGCATATAATTACCGACATATTGGACATTTCTAAAATTGAAGCCAGACAGGAAACAACTATTAAAACGGTTTTTAATCTGAATGAGCTTCTTGATGAAGTCGTTACTTTTTTCAGTCCAATGGTCAATCAAAAAAATCTGACTTTATTATATATTGAAAACCAATCTTTCGAACAGCTTAAAATCAAAGGCGACGCCGTAAAACTTAGACAGATTTTAATTAACCTCATTGGGAATGCAATTAAGTTTACCGAAAAGGGAACAGTTGAGCTGGATATTAAAACATCTGATGATAGAATTATTTTTAATATTATTGATACCGGCATTGGGATTGACCCTTCACTTCACACTGCAATTTTTGATCGTTTTCGTCAAGTGGAATTGACATATTCAAGAAAATATGGTGGAACAGGTCTGGGGCTTTCTTTGGCAAAATCATATATCGAAATGATGGGAGGTACAATCAGTGTCAATTCTATTCCGGGAGAAGGCAGTACATTCAGATTTGACATACCGTTGATCATTGATGGTGTTCCGATTTTTGATAATAAATCAGAAACTGGAGAGATTTCAATTACAAATTTATGGGTAGATAAAACATTGCTTATAGCAGAAGATGAGGAGCTTAATTTATTATATATCCAAACTGCATTGAAATCTTCTGGTATTAAAATTATTATTGCACGGAATGGAATAGAAGCTGTTGAGCATTGTAAAACAAATAATGAAATATCTATGGTCCTAATGGATATTAAAATGCCCGAAATGGATGGACTTACTGCGACCAGGATCATTAAATCGTTTAATAAGAGATTGCCAATAATAGCAACAACAGCTTATGCTTTAAGTGGTGATGGATTGAAGTGCCTTGAAATAGGATGTAATGACTATCTCGCTAAGCCAATCAAGAGAGAACACCTTTATTCGATGATCAACAAATATATTAGCTGAATATCTACCTGACACATGGATAAGTTTGAAAGTACTACAATAACTCAAAAGGAGTCTGATGCTGAACAGATAGTTGTTTTTACTATTGATGGTCAATTATATGCCCTTCCTCTGGAGACTGTTTTTCGGGTTATTCATATTGTGGAAATTATGAAGTTGCCTAAAGCACCTGAAATTATCAAAGGAATTATTAATGTTGCAGGTCAGATAATACCGGTTGTTGATGTTAGAAAACGGTTTGGTGTTGTAACCCGTGAGATTGATCCAAATGATCAATTGGTGATCGCTGATACCGGTAAAAGGAAAATAGCACTATGGGTTGATACGGTAAACGGTGTCAATAGTATGACTCAGCGACAAAATTTTGAAACAAAAGAGATAATGCCTTTTGCTCAATTTATTAAAGGTGTAGCAAAAATCGAGAACGATATGATTTTTATTTATGATCTGGAACAGTTTCTTAACCTTACGGAAGAAATGGAATTGGAACAGGCATTGTTAAATAAAAATAAATGAAGATTAAATATACATCTGAGATATTGTCCAGGGTAAGTGAAGTGATCGCAAACAGCATGGGTTTACATTTTTCCGTTGAGCGGTTAGAGATGCTTAGTCGAAACCTGTTAGCTGTCGCTCATGAATTTGGATTTCATCATAAAGATGAGTTTTTTCATTGGTTATTAACAACTACATTGAATAAGGAGCAGATTGAAACACTTGCATCCTATCTTACCATCTCAGAAACCTATTTCTGGAGAGAACGACCGGTTTTCTCGGCTTTAACAGATCAAATTCTCCCCAAACTCATAAACTCAAAAAAATCAAAAGATAAGACTATTAGAATCTGGAGTGCCGGGTGCTCAACAGGTGAAGAACCTTATTCGCTTGCAATCGCGCTTCATAAAACAATACCTGACCTGAAAGAGTGGAACATTAAAATACTGGCCACAGATATTAATCCAAAAGCACTGGAAAAAGCAGTGTCAGGCATTTATACTAATTGGTCATTCCGTGCCTGTCCGGATTGGCTAAAAGCCAATTATTTTCATTCTGTTGGGGATGATCGTTATGAGATTCTTACTGAGATTAGAAATATGGTTACTTTTTCTAATCTTAATTTGATTGAAGATATTTATCCTTCATTGAAAAATGATACTCATTCTATGGATATTATCTTTTGTAGAAATGTTCTCATGTATTTTACAGATGATTGGATCAAGAAGATCTCTCATAATTTTTTTAACGCGCTTACCAAAGATGGATGGTTTGTGGTTTCATCATGTGAACTTTCTTCTGATGTCTTTCCCGCTTTTCATCCTGTGAATTTTCCCGACGCTATTCTGTATTGTAAGAATCATAAGGATCCATTATCTCAGATAAAAACACCTTTTCCAGTTATCGGCCAGGACGTGGTATTTAAAAAAGTGGCAGATGTTCCAAATGATGTCAGGCCATTTGTGCACGATTTTATTATAAAACCTGATACTGGAGTTGATCAATCTTCCATTCCTTTTGAAACCGAAAAAGTGCATGAAGATATTCACATGTCAGAATCTCAAGGAGGTTCAGAAAATGATCTTAAATCAGATATACTATTAAATGTCAGGATTCTGGCCAACAAGGGGAATCTCAATGAAGCGCTTTTATTGTGCGACGAAGGCATTGCAGCCGATAAACTTTCAATAGGGCTATATTTGCTTCGGGCTACCATTTATCAGGAATTTGGCAAAGTAACCGAAGCCATCTCATCGTTAAAAAAAGCCATTTATCTTGACCCGAATTTTATTATGGGATATTTTACTCTTGGAAATTTAAGTATCTCTCAGGGTAATCCAACGAATGCAAAAAGATATTTTAACAATGTGCTTGAGCTTTTGAATACATGTGCCAATGATACCATCCTACCTGAATCGGATGGCTTATCAATAAAGCACCTTCGGGAGATTATACATACCACTATGCAAAAACATGCAATCTTATGAAGAAGGAAATCAGAGACTTGCTAAGGATGCGTGCCATTGCAATGGCTGAGGAACCAGAACAAAATAATGACGCTTCGATGACTGTTCAGCTCATTACTTTTATACTGGCAGGTGAAAATTATGGCATTGAATCTACTTATGTCAGGGAAGTCTTTCCACTAAAGGATTTTACACCTTTACCCGGTGTGCCATCTTATGTTCTGGGTGTAGTCAATGTTCGCGGACAAATCCTTCCGGTTGTAGATCTTAAGAAATTCTTTAATCTTCCCGAGAAAGGGATAGGTGAACTGAATAAGATCATCATTCTTCAGAATGACCAGATGGAATTTGGAATTCTGACCGATATAGTTCAGGGCACCCAAGCGATTGATATTAGAGAAATAAAGAATATACCTCCATCCATTTCAGGAATTGGAGAAGTGTATCTGAAAGGTGTTACAAAAGAGAACCTGATTGTTTTAAATGCCGGGAAATTGTTGTCAGATAAAAGTATTATTGTTAATCATGAACAAATGTAAATGAATTTGTAAAACTAAAATATTTACTTAAAAAGGAGGAGAATTCTATGTTTAAAAATATGAAAATAAGTTTACGACTTGGATTGAGTTTCAGCGTTATGCTGTTATTGATTATTGTCTTAATTGGAGTTGGAATTAATTCCCTGTCAAAAATTCATCAGGATATGGATGAAATTGTCAATGTTGAGTATGTCAGTACCCAATTGGCAAATAATATGATTTCTAACGTCAGGGAGGTTTCTATTTCTCTTCGTAATATCTTACTGGATAAAAATAAAACTTCGTTGGAGGGGGAGAAAAAGAATATTGAAAATTATAGAAAAAACTATGATGAAGATTTAATAAAATATGAAGCATTGGTTGCAAAGGATGAAACGAAAATCCTTGAAGGAATTTCAAAAGTGAAGGTCCTCTGTAATGAATCAAGAGCCTTAAATGATATTGTTTTTGCTTTGGCGGCTGAAGGAAAATATGATGCTGCCCTTGCGGAGATGCTTAAAAATGCCAGACCAAAAGTGAAGGCATGGGTAGATAATATTGATTTGTTGATAATACTTGAGAATAAAAGTACTTTAGAACAGTATCAAAATGCACAAAATGTTTATGACAATGTTCGGCTTATTATGTTTTTATTTGGTGGTATCGCTCTGGTAGTTGCTGCAACAATTGCTTTCTTGCTCACTATGAGCATCACAAAACCGTTAAAACTTGCTACAAATCTGGTGCTTACACGAGATACATCACTTGATATATCGGAATATGAAAAAGGAAGTGGGGAATTAGGCCTCATGATACAATCATTCAGAAAAGATATTTTGGAACGGGTGAGGCTTGAAAAGGAACTGATCGATTATCGGGATCAGTTGGAAGAAACTGTAAAACAACGCACAGCCGATCTAACTAAAATAATTATAGAAGTTCGGGAAACAGTGAATGTTCTTGCCAGTGCATCAAGTGAAATTCTGGCTGCTACAACTCAGGTTGCATCCGGAACTGCTGAAACTGCTACAGCAATCAATGAGACTTCAACAACTGTTGAAGAAGTACAACAGGCTTCGAAACAATCATCACAAAAGGCGCAAAATGTTGCAGATAGTGCTCAGAAGGTTGTTCAGGTCTTCCAGAATGGGAAAAAAGCTGTTGAAGAGACTACCGCAGGGATATCAAATATTAAGGAACAAATGGATTCCATTGCTCAAACTGTTGTTCGGCTGAGTGAGCAAAGCCAATCTATCGGAGGGATCATCGCTTCAGTAACAGACATTGCAGATCAGTCAAATTTATTGGCAGTAAATGCTGCAATTGAAGCTGCTAAAGCCGGTGAACAAGGTAAAGGCTTTGCAGTTGTTGCGCAGGAAATCAAAAATCTTGCAAGTCAATCGAAGCAAGCAACTTTAAAGGTCAGAAATATCCTTAATGACGTACAAAAGGCAACGGGAGCAGCTGTTATGGCGACAGAGCAGGGGAGCAAGGCTGTTGATTCAGGACTTAAACAGTCTTTGTTGGCCGGAGAAGCAATCAGAATACTGGCTGAAAGTAGCAATCAAGCAGTACAGGCAGCCACTCAAATAGTGGCATCAAGCCAACAACAGGTTGTTGGAATGGATCAGATTGGAATTGCTATGCAAAATATCAGTCAAGCCGGGACGGAAACAGCTGTTAGTATGGTACAGGCTGAGAGATCGGCCAGAAACCTGTATGAACTTGGACAAAAGCTGAAAGATCTTATTGATAATTTCAAAGAGTAAAAAATAGTGATTAGCACCAGATGAATGATGGATATTAATGATAATGAATTTCTGAAACGCATAAAAGCTGCATTTCTGATTGAAGCCAAAGAACATTTAAAATCTTTTTCTTTGGGTTTGATAGAGTTAGAGAAGACCCAGACTGAAGAAAACTATGCACGAATCATCGAAACTATGTTCCGTGAAGTACATAGTCTTAAAGGGGCTGCGCGTTCTGTAAGTAATAGTGATATAGCATCTGTTTGTCATCCATTGGAAAGCCTTTTCTCTTTGCTCAAAGGAAAAGAGATTAATTTGGATAAAGCATTGCTCGATCTTTTTTATAAAACGTGTGATTTTCTTTCAGGGTTGGTTTCTTCAGAAGGACTGGAACAACTTCCGGTGGCAAAACAAAACATGAGATCTCTGATCCAGCAATTACAGCAATTTGTTCCCCCGATTGTTGATGTTTATAAAGATAACGATACTAAAATAAAAGCAACTGAAATCAGATCTGAAGAACATCAGCCTGTCGACGTGTCAGAAATAAAGTTGACTGCTGATTATAATCCAAGCATACTAAAAATAAATACAGAAATAGTTAGAATACCTATTTCAAAATTAGATCCTCTCCTTTTGCAGGCAGAAGAGTTTTTACAAAGTAACATTTCATTTATTGAAGAAAAAAATGAACTTACTGAGATCCTGAATCAAATTATTGATTGGCGGAGCGAATTGTTGAAAAGACATAAGGTTAGTGTCATTTCATCTGATTTACAATGGAATGAATATAAAGATGAAAATGCTTTGAGGTTGAGTAATCTGGAAAATCGTTTATCTGCGTTAACACAATCAATGGAGAGAAACCGATATGGATTTGAACAACTGGTAAACAATCATCTCGAAGCAACAAAACAGGTTCTTATGCTTCCGATATCCTCACTGGTAGAAGTTTTCCCTGCCATGGTCAGAGAGATAGCCCGTGATCAACAGAAAGAAATTGATTTTATTATTAATGGGGCAGAACTGGAAATCGACAAACGCATTCTTGACGATCTTAAAGATCCATTGATTCATATTATTCGCAACAGTATTGATCATGGGATTGGGACTCCTAAAGAACGAATTTTACAGAATAAGCCATCACGTGGAACTATCGTTCTCTCATTTATACCTAAAGATAGCGGAATTGTTGAGATTACGGTTTCAGATGATGGGAAGGGCATCAATAAAGAAAAAGTATTGATTTCCGCTCTTAAATCGGGTGCCCTATCCAATGCTGATGCAGAAAAGATGAATAATGATGAGATTCTCTCCTTGATTTACCAGTCAGGCATATCAACAAGTAATATAATTACTGATTTATCTGGCAGGGGATTAGGATTATCAATTGTTAGGGAAAGTGTAGAAAAACTGAACGGAACCATTTTTATTGATACAATTGATAAAAGAGGTACTACTTTTCGTATACTTCTACCAATGACTCTTTCAACTTTTCGGGGTATTTTGATTAGTCAGGGGGATTTTCAATTTTTCTTACCTACAATGAATGTAGATAGAGTTTTGAGGTTGAAAGCTGAAGAAATTAAGACTGTTGAAAATCATGAAACAATTACAATAGATGAAGAAATCCTCTCTTTAGTAAGTCTTGCCGAGGTACTCGAATTGAAAGAACGCAATATTGAAAGAAAAAGAAGACCTTCCGAAAATTCTGAGGACTCAAACTATGTTCGAATTATAGTTTTGGTTTCACGTGATAGGCGTATTGCGATTAAAGTAGACGAAGTCTTGGGTGAACATCAGATTCTTGTTAAAGGGTTTGGTAATCTATTAAAACATGTCAGAAATATTTCCGGATCGACAATACTTGGTTCCGGAAAGATTATACCCGTACTTCATGTCTCAGAACTCATAAAATCTGCAATAAATAGTGCAGGACAATCAATGAAAAATGTGGATGAAGAAATGCCAATAGTTGAACCCTGGAAAATCCTTGTTGCAGAAGATTCTATTACTTCACGTATGTTATTGAAAAATATTCTTGAAACAGCAGGTTATCAGGTGACTGTGGCTGTTGATGGAGTTGAGGCTTATACCCGTGCCAAAAGTGGTGAATTTGATTTAATCGTTTCAGATGTGGATATGCCTATGATGAATGGCTTTGAGCTCACTATAAAAGTAAAGAATGATGCAAAAATAAATAATATTCCGGTAGTATTGGTCACATCACTTGAATCGCGTGATGATCGGGAGCGTGGAATTGAAGTCGGAGCAGATGCTTACATCATTAAAAGTAGTTTTGATCAGGGGAATTTACTGGACGTTATTAAGAAATTGATTTAGAAACTGTTTAAATTTTATTTAATTGTGGACTTTATATCTGAAAGTATTCACATAGCACATGTAGAGATGCAATATTTTGCGTCTCAGTGATTGAAGATCTTCCTAACTTTGAGACGCAAAATATTGCGTCTCTACAAAATAACGTACATATAATACATCCTGTTATTTTTTTTAAACAGTTTCTTATAAACAACAAATGATAAAAACGCTGATAGTTGATGACTCTAAAACTGTAAGAGAATTTATGATTCATCTTCTCTCTTCAGATCCGGAAATACAGATTGTAGGTATTGCTTGTAATGGAAATGAAGCCATTGATTTTGTCAGAGAAAAACGACCTGATGTGATCACGATGGATATTCATATGCCAGGTAAGGATGGATATGAAGCAACTCGTATAATAATGGAGACAATTCCAACTCCTATAGTCGTTGTAAGTGGAAGTTTAAAGGTCAATGATATAGTAAATTCATTTAAATTGTTTGAAGCAGGCGCTTTAGCGGTTGTACTGCGTCCTCCCGGGATTGAAGATGCCGGATATTATGATGCCAGTAAAGCATTGATCAATACTGTGAAATTGATGTCAGAGATCAAGGTGGTTAGAAGATTTCCAAAACAATCTATAGTCAAACACAAGCCGGTTATCTTAAATCAACCAATAAACCCTGAGCGTAAAAATATTCAGCTTATAGCTATTGGAGCATCTACCGGCGGACCAGTTGTTTTGCAAAAAATACTTTCGGAATTACCTAAAAATATCCCTGTTCCAATACTCATCGTTCAACATATTGCGAAAGAATTTATTAAAGGATTTCGTGATTGGCTTTCAAATACTTCCATGATTCCTTTAACTATTGCTAAAGATGGGGAACAACTTCTCCCCGGAATTGGATATATTGCACCTGATGATTTTCAAATGGGAATTAAGGCGGGACTTAAGATTTTGCTCAGCAATCCTGTAGATTCCGGATTATGCCCTTCTGTGGATTTTCTTTTCCATTCTGTTGCAGAGGTTTTGGGGTCAAATGCAATCGGGATATTACTTTCAGGAATGGGAAAAGATGGAGCTAAAGAATTGAAAACCATGAGCGGTAAAGGGGCTATCACGATCGCTCAGGATGAAACCAGTTGTGTAGTATATGGTATGCCGGCTGAAGCTGTCAAACTTGGAGCAGTTGATCACATACTTACCCCGGATAAAATCACAGAATTTCTAAATGAATGGTTTTCAGAAACAAAAGGACTGAAAACTAATAAGATGTAGATTCAAATCAAAATAGCCTGAAATAAATATATCTATATGAAAAGAGTTACCTGAATTGGTGGGATCTTTTTCAAATGCAAAGATACTGATAATCTGACAATGAGGCATATAATAAAATGAGGCAGTCTCTGTTTTTTGTTGGCTTATCTATCCAATCTTAATGATGTGTCTTTGCTTTTCTATATTTGTGATCTCTAAATGTTTCCCTGTAGTTTTGATAAATAAATTGGTCGACTTTAATCTTTTTTGATTTTTAAGAACTCCAAAAATATTTTAGAACCTCTGGTTAAGGGTAATTTAATATAATTTTATATCTCACATATAACTAAGTGTTTAGCCATAGTTGAGCCATACTTAAGCCATACTTGAGCCATACTTAATATATACTCATAGAGTATGGATTAACCATGGGTAAATTTTATCTGAATCATTTGACAACTGTCTTTGAAAAAGGAATCTTCATTTTATTGTAAGATCAGATTTAGAAACTGTTTAAATTTAGTTTCTGTTTATTCGTTGGACATGCTAAACCTTGCTAACACTGCCTATTTGCATCACGTAGAGACGCAATATTTTGCGTCTCTACAACAGAAAAACCGCTTCCGCCCGTTCTTGAACTCCAATTGGAAAAAATTTAAACAGTTTCTTAAAGATTGGTAGAATAAAAAAGAGGCTGTACCCAAATAGGGACAGCCTCTTTTTTAGAATATGTAATAAAAGGTTTTATTTTTTGTTCAGGGTTTGGTCAATTCTGTCTGCCAGATCAGCCCAATGCGCCTTAGTAATCGCGTCTGCAGTCGTTGCAGAAGCTGTTTTTAGTTCTCCCATTAGAGACCTCAGATGGCTCTTGACGAGGGAGTAGGTGTCGCTATTTGGAGAAATAGAAGCACTAATACCTCTTCCCATGGTTAGAGCAGCAGCAGCAGTTTGCGGAACAGGTTCAATCATGGCCAATAGTTTTAAAACATATGCTTTCTGAAGGTTTCGGCGGCAATAGTCTACAGCTTTTCTGGCAGGAAGTTCAGTCCAGATGCCATTTTTGAGATCCTGGAGGAGTTCCTGTACCGAATAGTTTTGCGTGCTGGCCCCATAATTGGTTGCCATCATATTCAATCTTGGAACAAAGAGTACATTGTTCAAAGCGCTTTCCTGTATTGGTGCGATGAGTTCTAATCCTCCTGTATGAGAAATTCTGCTCATTATCTCTTTATCCTGTAACCAAAGAGGGGTATTGAAAATGTTTTTAGTAAGGAAAGCAACGGCTTCTTTTTGAGTAGCCCGTGGTACTGCTTCAAACTGAGCTCCCGGCATATCATACGTTTTGGGTGTTTCATAGACACCACCCACGTTTTTAGCTGCGTGGGCCATGTATCTTGAAAACTGTGAAGAAAGTTCACCGTACATCGTTGCAAGATCAGTATAATCATCACCATCTTCTTTGGTCCATTCAATCAGGTGGGGGAGGATCAGTTTGAGGTTTTTAATACCATATTCTCCTGCCTTCATGGCATTGTCACCAAGGTCTTCGCTCTGGAAGCGTGGGTCATATGGACTCGATTCACTTCCAAATAGATACATTTTATCTCCTTCGTGTGAACGAACCCATTTATTGAGTTCCAGCTTTTCGGCTTTGGCATCTTTGACATCAAAGATGGGTTTATAGCCCCACTGGATAGCCCATAAATCGTAAACTGATATGCGGGGAATGAGATCGGTAATGCCATCACCTGGCTGAGCCACATAATTAAAACGTGAATAGTCCATGATAGAAGGTGACTGACCATATTTTTTGATGAATTCCTTGTCCCTTAACTTCTCAACAGGCATGGCAGCACTGGATGCAAAGTTGTGACGCAAACCAAGGGTATGACCTACTTCATGGCAAACCACATAACGCATCAATTGTCCCATTAACTCTTCGTCGTATTCTTTGTTCTTGGCACGTGGATCAATGGTAGCTGTCTGAATGAGATACCATTTGTAGAGACGTTTCACGATATCATTGTACCAACCAACATGACTTTCAATGATTTCGCCACTGCGTGGGTCATGGACATTGGGACCATAGGCATTTTCGATATCAGCAGCAAAATAACGTATTACTGAGAAACGGGCGTCTTCAAGGCTCATTGTTGAATCATTTTCAGGCCACTCTTTAGCCGTTATTGCATTCTTGAATCCTGCCTGTTCAAAGGCGACATTCCAGTCATCGATGCCCTGGATGAGATATTTTCTCCATTTTTTAGGAGTAGCAGGATCGATATAGTAAACGATTTGTTTCTTGGGTTCAACCAGTTCGCCACGTTTCATTTTTTCGATATCACCCGGTTTGGGTTCAAGTCTCCATCTGACGGCAAAGGTCTCTTTTTTAGATCCCTGTTTGTTCTCGTCAAAGGAGGTAAATTGGTCTGCAAAGAATCCTACGCGGGCATCAAAAGCTCTGCGGTGCATTGGCGTTTTTGGAAGCAACAACATTGAAATGTTTAATTCGAAAGTCGCAACACCTGCTTCTGTTGCCGGTAGTGGCCTGTCTGCGCCACCCCTTGTTGGCATTGCACCAGATGGAGTGTTATTGATGGAGTATGTCTTTGAAACTTTTATTTCAGTATTGATCGGATAACTCCTGATGCTTTCGATGAAATTACGATCCGATTGGATGCCACCCAACTTGTATTGGGTTTTGGTGTTGTTGCTCATAGAGATAACCGTATTCTCACTCTTGAAGAAATCAGTTACTTCGATGACTGTTCTTGTCGAATCTTTGCTAAAAGCCTTGATATCGAAGGCAGCTACAATCGGATCTACGTTTGAATTCTCAACTGCATGCGCCAAAGGTTGGCTTGGATCGGCTGCCATATTCACGATCAGTGAATTCCTCAGCAAGAGCTTGTTATCAGGACCTTTCTCGAAATAGAGTACAGATTGATTGAGTATTTCGCCACCAAATCCTGCTCCGGAAGTAGTTTTAGCATAACGGGTGACGGCAATAAATTCACGTTTCATCAAAGAATCGGCGATTTCGAAATAATATTTATCGTCGACCTTATGAACTGTAAAAAGTCCCTTACTGGTTTTAGCCTTAGCTGTAATGACATCCTTGTAAGGTTTAGGAGCTCTTTGAGCGGCAGTTTGAGGAGTTTGAGGCGCACCCTGGTTGGCAGGGTTTTGCGACTGGGGCATGCGGACTGTGTCTCGTCTTTGCGCAGAAACATTCATTGCGGTGAAGCAAAGCAAAAAGACAAGTGACAGTGTGATGCCAGTTTGTGTAAGGGTTTTCATAAAATAATTAAATGTTGGGTTAGTGAAATTGATTTGTCGGTAAATATAAATTATATGTTGATATAAATGAAGTATAAGGTTTAAAAGTATAAAAAAAATATTTACCGTTCCTGAATAATGTTTGATGATTTGTTAAATGATTTTGTTGTATTCTTAAACAAAAGAAGGCGCTTCATCTTTGAGGCGCCTTCTTTTGTTTAAAACTATTTAATACAATTAAACTTGTAAAATAGAATTCCAAGTTTAGTTTACCAACCTGGATTTTGATTAGCTACACCGATATTTGGATTAGTAGTCAGGTCATTAGTTGGTATGCCCCAAACAAATTTAAGATCGCCAGCAGCAACTACCTTTAGATTATAATCTGGACCATTAATAATTACATTTAAATTCTGAGCTGGTTTTCTGGAAAATCCCATTTTCCAACGTTTCAGGTCATCTAGACGAGTACCTTCGCAAAGCAATTCTCGTGTGCGTTCGTCCTGTATTGCACTCATTAAACTTGTTCCTGAAAGTCCTGTTAAAGCAGAAATTCCACGGCTGACTCTGAGTAAATTCATTGTCGTCAATGCAGCTGCTTCAGTTGTTGTTGAATGGGCTGCAGCTTCTGCGCTGATCAGGTACATTTCAGAAATATTGAATAATTTAGGTTTTTGTTGATAATTGGTCTGAGGAGCTGTATACAATGCAGGATTACCGTAGTATTTATTGATACAATAGATATTTGGATATTGCGTACCACCAATGTACAAAAGTTTCTTATCCAGATAAACAGCTTTGCGGAAGTCAGCATCTGCGTACATATCAACTACCCATTGCTGAGGAATAAAATCGGGTGTGTACCAAAGTTTTGCACTTGAATAACCAAGATAGATACTGTTCGTATTTGCTAACTCACTAGGATTTGAAACAAACAATTGGCAAATGTTTTCTGTACTGACATCATTGACCCACATGGCTTTAAAAGCAGCCAGGGTAGTTGTCAATGGGTATGTCCCTGAAGTGATCAATGCATTTGCTGAAGAAGCTGCTAAAGTCCAATTTTGCATGCTAAGTGCAACACGAGCTTCAAGCGCCAGAGCACAATCTTTGGTCAATTTAATAGAATTCTGCGCACCAGGTACTACAGCAAGCAAGGTTTTTGCTTTGGCAATATCTGCAAGAATTTGTGCATAAGTTTCAGCAACTGTAGAGCGCTTAGGTTTTGCAGTTAAATCGAAAGTCAAAAGAACAGGTATCCCCGGATCAGTAGCAGCCGTTGTCGGGTCATACGCTTTTGCCCATTTTAAGACCAACTGATGAAAATAAAATGCGCGCATTAGATATGCCTCTCCTTTGTACTTGTTGACTGAAGCCGTATTCTTGACCAAATTGGTGTCAGCAGGTGTTGTCAATGATATATTGTCAACATTATTAAGGAAATTATTAACGTTGATCAATGCATTATAGTAACCCGACCATATATCACGAATGTTATAATCGTCAGCAAGGAACCCAGTCCATGTGTGTGGAAATCCGTTTCTGTTTCCAAAATCCATTGTTGCATTCAACTCATCGGCCTGTACATCGGTTGTATATGTATATATACCGTTAAGTCTTGCTCTTAAATTTCCATAAAGGCCATTATCAAGAGTTGTAGCATCTTTTATAGTTTTGAAGGATTGCGATTGTTCAACTGAATCGTACGGGTATTTATTCAGTTCGCAAGATGAGACAGCAGCCATAACAACCACCGCCAATGACATTAATTTTATAAATTTTTTCATAATCATTTCACGTTTAGTGGTTAATTAAAATGTTAGTTCAAAACCTACAGTATACTGTTTTGTATTTGGATTTGCACCTGTTGAAAGGTTTGAATCAATTTCAGGATCAGGACCACTGTATTTAGTGATAGTTAAAAGGTTACGACCAGTTACGAATACTTTTACGCCCTTAAATACTTTGGCTCTCTTTAAAATAGAGGATGGTACTGAATAACCGATACTTAAATTTTTCATTCGCATGAAAGAAGCGTTTTCAATTAACCTTGAATCAAATTGTGTAAATTGTTGACCAATTGCAGGAAATCTGGTTATGTCTCCAGGAGCTTTCCAATAATCAAGAATTGTGGATGATTGATTATAACCAGGAAAAGCACTGGGGTTTTCAGTGAAATAGCGGTCATTATTGATCAAATATTTACCAAGTGCAAAAGAAAAATCAGCTTGTATTGAGATTCCTTTATAGCCGGCATTCAGACCAAATCCACCAGTGAAAGGCGCATAACGTTTAATCCCTGTGTTCTGCTGAAGAGCTGCAGCGCTGAATGTTTTTGTAGTTTCTTTTGTTGTTGTGACAGTTATATCTGTACCTGGTTTATACCACGTAGGCTTTCCGTCAGCAGGATCGATACCTGCAAATATTGGATAGAAAAATGAAACCGGTTTCCCAATAACCCAACAAACACCTGTACTTGGCATAATCCAGTATTTTAATCCCTGGAAAAGAGCAGTAACTTTTTCCTTATTATAATTAAAATTCATGTAAGGAGTAATATAAAAATCATTCCCCCTTACTACATCACCATCCAAAGTAATATCTAATCCGCTGTTTGTTAAACCCCCAACATTAGCTAAAACAGAGTTAAATCCAGATGTGTAAGGATATGGAACAGAAACCAGCATGTTGGATGTTTTACGATTATAATACTCAACATTTAAACGAATTCTGTCTTGAAGTAATCCAATTTTAGCGCCTAATGTTAACAGCGTTTGTTGTTCCCATCCCAATGCAGGATTACCTGGACTGGAAATAGACCAACCTGTAGTTGAGTTATATTGATTATAGCCCTGAAGGTTTGTGTTTACAAGTAGTTGGCTTGTATTGACAAGCGCTAAACTATTGTAGTTGCCAATATCAGAGTTACCACTGGTTCCGAGACTTGCCTTTAAATTAAGTCCGGAAATCATATTAACATCCTGTAAAAATGATTCTTTTTTTGCATTCCACATCAAACCACCAGCATAGAACACAGCCGAACGATTATTTATTCCAAAACGGGATGATTGATCATTACGTACAGAAAAATCAGCAAAATACTTATCATCAAATCCATAGTCTACCCGACCAAAATAAGATAGATAAGCATACTGTGTATGTGATGAAGCAACAGATAGTAAATTAGGACCGGCTCCCAACAAGATTTGTCTGTCGTCTGTTTGTCCTTGTGACCCACCACTAAAAGCTGTATAATCATTGACGATGCCCTCTTGCCCGGCGAGTAATGTGAATTTATGTTTGGTAAACAGATCAAATTTATATTCTGCCGTATTGGTAATCGTTGAGGTTATACTTCTAAAGAGGTACTCATTTGTAGCGCCGTTATTTAAATTCCCTACATAAGAAGGTAATCTTCCAGTTGTTGTCCTCCTGTCATAAGCATCCATACCTGCCTCTGATTTAATGGTCATACCTTTAAATGGCGTTATTTGGACAAACCCCATTCCATTAAACTGAACATAGTTTTCATTATAGTAACCAGCTGTAGATGCCAGATATTCAGGGTTATATCTATTCCAACCTGGTATTAAATTCGGATATTTATTTCCTTTCGAGTCGTAAGGTGAATAAAATGGTTGAGCCAGAATAGAAAGGCCTCCATCTAAATAGTTTGATGCATAGGCATTTGTAGCTCGTTTATCATACCCTACTGTTAAATTTAATCCAACTGTTAGCCAATCATTTGCTTTGGACGTAATATTTGAACGCAAGTTATACCTGTCAAATTTTGAACGTGCTGCAAGACCTTGTTGGTTAATGTATGAACCGGAAATAAAGTAGGTTGTTTTACCTCCACCTCCTGAAATTGAAATATTACCCTGTGATGTAGGAGCAGATTCTTTATAATAATATTTATACCATTTTGTATCATTAGGATATGACGCCAACTTGGCATCTACCTGAGCTTGTGTTTGATATTTTGAAGCAACCCAAAAATCAGTCAATTGTTTGGAATTCATCATTTTATCAAAGTAATCAGTATTGGCTAATTGTGTAATACCATACTGGGAGCTAATGATAATTTTTGCATCTGTATTGAGAGATCCCTTCTTACTTGTTATAAATATAACTCCATTAGCTGCTCTTGATCCATAGATTGAAGTTGCTGAAGCATCTTTCAAAACCGAAACACTTTCGAAATCGTTTGAGTTCAAATCAATCATTGTCGATGTAGCGATTGGTATACCATCCAATACGTACAATGGAGTAGTGCCTCCGCCTAATGAACCGGCCCCGTGTAAACGGATTGACGATATTTGCGAGGGTTCACCAGATGAAGTGTAAACTTGTAAACCTGCAACTTTTCCCTGAAGTGCGTCAAGAACGTTTGCTGAAGGTTTTTCCTGTAGCTTAACGGCTTTTACTGTAGATACTGAACCTACAATAGTCCCAACCGGTTTTGCAGTTCCATACCCTACCACAATAACTTCGTCAAGTGTGACTGATGAACTGATTAATTGTACATCAACAACCTTGTTCGCTCCAACTTCAACTTCTGCTTTATCCATACCTACGAATGAGAAAACAAGTACAGCTTTAGCTGACGAAACTTTAATTGAGTATTTACCTGATTGATCGGTAACTGTAGCAATTTTAGTTCCCTTTACACTAATCGTTGCCCCAGGAATTGAAGAGCCATCTGATTTTTGGGTAACGGTTCCCGTAACTACCCTTTCTTGTGCAAAAGACATGTTAGTGATGGCTAGTAACACTAACAATAATGCTAGTAGTGATTTTCGCATAAATTTTAATTTAGATGTAAGTAATGAATAGAGAAATTTTCTCCAAAGATATTCAAAATATGGAGAAATCAAAACAAGTGTTAAAATATTTATAAAAAAAGTTGTTATTCGGAATTATAATGTATCAAAAATATAATATTATGATTTTGCTTTTGACATTTATGTCCTACGGACAATTTTAAACAGTTTCCTTAAATCCGCTAGAAGTATTCCAAAAAATAAAAGGTAAAAAAAGTGTCTTATATTATGAGAAACTGTTTAAATTTAGTTTCTGCTTATTCGTTGGACATGCTAAACCCTGCTTACACTGCCTATTTGCATCACGTAGAGACGCAATATTTTGCGTCTCTACAACAGAAAAACCGCTTCCGCCCGTTCTTGAACGCTAATTGGAGAAAATTTAAACAGTTTCTGAGGCACTTTTTTTGTTTTTATAAAAGGAGTCTATACTTTAATAACCATATTTGTTTTTCCAAAGGCTTTTCAATCTGACTCTTAGTTCGTTCTCTCTGGGATTGTTCTGAGGGTTATACAATTTTCGGCCTGATATTTTATCGGGAAGAAACTCCTGTTCGGCAAAGTTGCCGGGGAAGTCGTGTGCATATTTGTAATTCTCACCATAGCCTATTTCTTTCATCAGCTTTGTAGGAGCGTTGCGGATATGCAATGGCACCGGAAGGTCGCCTGTTTGTTGAACCAGCTGTTGAGCCATGCTTATAGCCATTACAGCAGCATTGCTTTTGGCAGAAGAGGCCAGATAGGTCACAGTCTGAGACAAAATGATCCGGCATTCAGGGTATCCAATCTTATTAACGGCATCAAAGCATGCGTTGGCCAGCAACAAGGCATTTGGATTGGCATTTCCGATATCTTCAGAGGAGAGAATCAATAACCGGCGTGCAATAAAAAGTGGATCTTCACCACCTTCTATCATACGTGCAAGCCAATAAACCGCAGCATTGGGATCGCTTCCGCGGATGCTTTTGATGAAAGCTGATATAATATCATAATGCATCTCACCACCCTTGTCGTAAAAAGCAAGGTTCTGCTGAATGATGCGGATGGTGTTTTCATTGGTAATCACCACATCTTTGCTTTTCGATCCCTCCATTTGAGCCACCAACTCTATTGCATTGAGCAGCTTTCTGGCATCTCCTCCTGAAATTCTTAATAATGCATCGTGTTCTTTTATAGTGACCGTAATATGGTTTCTAACCTCCAATTCTTGTCTTGCTCTTTCCAGAATCTTTAGCAATTCGGTTTCCGATAAAGTCTTGAGAATATAAACCTGACAACGCGACAGGAGGGGAGCAATGACTTCGAAGGAAGGGTTTTCAGTTGTGGCACCGATTAAAGTTACATCTCCCTTTTCAACTGCACCCAATAATGAATCCTGTTGAGATTTACTAAAACGATGAATTTCATCTATGAAAAGTATGGGGCTTGAATTCGACTCCCTGGCATTTTGAATGACCTCTCTGACATCTTTTACTCCTGAGCTTATGGCGCTTAGGGTAAAATATTGACGTTTTAATAAAGTTGCAATGATATGAGCCAGCGTTGTTTTTCCTACACCCGGAGGTCCCCAGAGAATCATGGAAGGTATCGATCCCGATTCAATAGCTTGCCGAAGGATGGCTCCGGAACCCAACAGATGATCCTGTCCGATATATTCATCCAGATTTTTGGGTCGTAATAATTCAGCCAGTGGAGCCATGAGAATTGCTTTTCGTTAATTTAGTTTAAACATACAAATTTACAAAACTTTTAGGCATTGTAGAAAATGTTGGGGTGAGCCTTATCGCTATCCTTTTTATTCAAATGGGGCCTGATTTGTCTATTTCTGAATAGAGGATAGCTAATAATGTAACCAATCCGAGTCTCTTGTCAATATTATGATGCTTATTTGTGTGGGGTATGTGATATATTGTAGAAATATTCTACACTTTCGAGTCAATATCTTCATTATAATGTAATGATCGATAGAATGATATAAACAATCTGTTTTTTTTAGTTTCTTCTATGTCAATTTTTAAGCCCGATTATAGTTCACTTTCTGGAAATAGCTGTAAATTTGCATCGCTTTTAAAAAATCAAAACACATTATGAAAAGATTAATTCAATTATTGGTTGTTGCCGGAATGGCTTCTTTTATCGCTTGTGGACCTAGTGCAGCTGAAAAGGCTAAAATCGCAGAACAAGATTCAATTCGCAGAGCTGACTCAATCGCTACTCTTCAGGCTGATTCAATTCGCAAGGCTGACTCAGTTAACATCATAAATGCAGAATCAATGCGTAAGGCAGACTCTACAAGAAAAGCTGACTCTGTTGCAGCACTCAAAGGAAAAAAGAAATAATTAGGTATGTAAACCATGCTTGAAAAAAAGGAGTGGAAACACTCCTTTTTTTGTTTCCCTTCCGGTCTGATCCAGACTAAAAATCCTTTTAATATCCCTATTTCGTACTTCCTTTTGCAGATTCTGATTTCTTTGCAATTTTATATTCATTAAAGGATTAATTTTGTATAAAATATATTCGTATTGAAATTTGTTGATTATTCATTCGACCAGGGCTTGCTTGATGCAATTGACTCTATGGGTTATGAGTCACCCACACCTGTCCAGGAGGCAGTATTAGGGCCGATTCTGGAAGGCAGAGATCTTATCGGTTGTGCACAAACCGGGACAGGTAAGACTGCGGCCTACCTTATCCCGATGCTAAACCAGATTGTCACAAATCCATGTAATTGTACTTCGGCTATCATCATTGCACCAACACGTGAGTTGGCAATGCAGATAGACCAGCAGATTATTGGTCTGGCTTATTTTATGCCGGTTAGTTCTAAAGCTGTTTATGGTGGAGGTGATGCCCTTGAGTACGACACTCACCGCAAAGCATTGATGACACAAAGCGACGTGATCGTTGCCACACCCGGTAAACTTTTGATGCACCTCAACATGGGGCACCTGACCTCTGAAGGAGTCCGATGCCTGATACTGGATGAGGCAGATCGCATGCTTGACATGGGATTTATCGAAGATATCATGCGGATCATCAGTTTCCTTCCTGAAGAGCGACAGACATTGATGTTCTCGGCAACCATGCCACCCAAGATCAGGGATCTGGCCAAGAAGATTTTGAAAAACCCTGTTGAAGTAAACCTTGCCGTTTCTAAACCTGTCGACTCTGTGATGCAGGCTGCATACCTGGTTCACGATAAGAGCAAGATCAACCTCATTAGTCATCTGCTCCAGGGAAAAGATCTAAAGAGTGTACTCGTCTTTTGTTCAACCAAACAGGCTGTGAAAGATGTTGCCCGTAACCTTGCCAAGGTGATCGATTCAGTTGAAGAGATTCACTCAGATCTCGAACAACAATCTCGTGAAGCAGTATTGTTGCGGTTCAGAAATCAACAGACACATGTATTGGTTGCTACCGATGTCATGGCCCGTGGAATAGATATTGATACCATTGAACTTGTCATCAATTATGATGTACCCCGCGATGCCGAAGATTATGTACACCGTGTTGGTCGTACAGCCCGTGCCGAACGCGAAGGAGTAGCCATTACATTTATCAATGGAGAACGCAAAGAACAGGATTCATTTAAACGCATCGAGCAGATGTTGGAAATGCCTGTATATAAAATTAAAACCCCTGTTGAATGGGGCGACGGTCCTGAGTACAATCCTTCTGTCTCATCAGGCAGATCAAGAGGTGAATATAAAAAGAGGGGACCCAAACCAGGTGGGAATTATAAGAAGAAAGATGATGGAAGACCTCGTAAACCAAGGTCAACTACTTAAAGTTAATTTGCCATTGATAATGTAGAGACGCAATATTTTGCGTCTCTACATTAATCGGTAAAAATGTAGAGACGCAATATTTTGCGTCTCCCGTGAGTAAATATCAATATAACTCAGAGACGCAAGATATTGCGTCTCTACACAATATAAAATTCCTATAATAATTAATTATCATGATTTATTTAGCAGACACTGCGAACATTGAAGAGATCAAAGATTTGTTCAATTATTATCCCATGGAGGGAGTCACCACAAATCCATCGATTCTATCAAAAGAAGGAAAGAAACTTTCTGTCATTATTCCTGAAATACTTGCTTGTATCGGGAATAAGATGATCCATATCCAGACCATCAGTGAAAACTCGGACGATATATTGCTCGAAGCCAAACGCTATCGTGATTTCTTTGATCTGAAGAATAATTTTTATGTGAAGATCCCCGTAACCCGTGAAGGTTATCGTGCAATAAGTATGGTTAAAGACGCCGGTATGAATGTAACGGCTACAGCTATTTTCACACAACAACAAGCATTGATTGCTGCCAATGCAGGCGCTGATTTTGTTGCGCCCTATGTAAACCGACTGGACAATATCTCATCTCACGGTATTGATGTGGTTTCCGATATTGTCAAGACATTCAAGCTATTTAACATGCCAACAAGAGTTTTGGCAGCAAGTTTTAAAAACGTTGACCAGATATATCGTGTCAGTATGGTTGGATGTCATTCGGTAACGGCATCGCATGATGTGTTGACGTCATTGATGGCCCACCCCATGACAGACATGGGTGTTACAGTCTTTGAACACGACGGATCAGATATCTATGATCTAAAGCATTAATAGATAGGGTATTTTAAAACTTATCAATTTGGTTTTATAATACTTTCACGTTTTATAATACTTTCACCCCTTCGGGGTTTGTCTATGATGATTCGTTTTCTATAATACTACCATCCCTCCGGGATTGAAGAAAAACCCCGAAGGGGTGACATTATTATAGCAAAAAACGAATAACACCAACGAACCCCGAAGGGGTGAAATTATTATAGCAAAAAACGAATAACACTAACGAACCCCGAAGGGGTGACATGATAAATTATTTACAACTGACTTAGAAACTGTTTAAAATTTCTTTAAGTGGAGTTTAAGAACCATCGGAAGCGGGTTTTCTGTTGTAGAGACGCAATATTTTGCGTCTCTATGTGATGTAAATAGAGACGCAATATTTTGCGTCTCTACGTGATGTAAATAGGCAGCACTAGAATGTTTTTGTATGTCCAACGGATAAACAGAAACTAAATTTAAACAGTTTCTTAGTCTTATCAAAAGATAGGAGCGAAGGGATCTACATCCTTGTACCATTCATAAAGCCCGCCCTCCAGGAAACAGATATTCCTGGTGTTGAGAGTCTCCCGAAGATAATCAGCCATGTATTCACTTTTAGCCCCAAAACTACAATAAACAATCACCAACCTTTTGGGTCTGATAAAGTCAGTCTTGTTTTTGATGATATTTAAAGGAATATTTATAGAAGTCGTAATATGATATTGCTCATATTGCTCAGGTTCACGCATATCAATAACTTGAATGGGAGCCTCTTTATCTATCATCTCTTTGAGTAATATGGCGGAAATGGATCTCATTCAGTAGAAAATATTTTAAATATGCAAATCCAAAGCCAACCATAAAAGGACTGGCTTAAATGCATTTTGGGATTAGTCATTAACTGTATAACGATTGAAATGTTCGGAAATTATAGATGTTCATCCCTGAGAAGATCGTTAATGGTCTTCACCGGATTAAACGTGATGAGCGGAACCTCAACAAAAACTGTAATCCATTCGGCCATGGCTCCATTCCATAAACCGGGTAACTCCTGTGCTTTCAACGGTTTTCCAAACATTGACTTTAAGGAGATGAATCCTGTCGATGGATCAATAAAGTCGTGCAAGTCAAAACATTCATTGTTATAATTGCGAACACCACACACCAGGTCAACCGGATTGAAATGGGTACTTTGCGAAAAAATCTTTTTCTGTTCAGGATTATTAAAATCGATTTGAGAAGATTCAACTATCTGCAATGAGACTTCCCCATCCGAGTTCTGTACCCAGAAAGGACCGCCACCCGGTTCGCCATCATTCTTAACCATGCCGCATACACGGATAGGCCTGTTCAGCTTTGCGAAGAGATATTCACCTTTTTCCTGACGGTTTAATGCTGCATACTCCGTATGGAATTTCATAGAAAGCGACTGAATGCAAAACCGCTCTATCTCGGCCAGATCATTATCATAGGCCTTTCCGGTCTCCAGTAACTCAAGATATTGGAATATCTTATCCTGCATCTTGATCAGGTAACCCCCGATAGCTTTTTTATAACGGAAAGTCTCTTCTTTCACACGATCGGGAATCACATTGTCAATGTTCTTGATGAAGATGATATCACCCTGACGGTCATTCAGATTCTCAATCAATGCACCATGGCCACCCGGTCTGAAGACAAACATATTAGACTCATCCCTGAAAGGTTTGTTATTCGTATCAACTGCAATGGTATCCGTTGATGATTTTTGAACCGAGAATGTCAGCTCGTAAGTGACATCAAACATCTCCTCGTAACTATCCTTTACATGGTTTATATCTGAGATGAACTTATCGGCATGCTCAGGAGAGATCGTAAAGTGAACTGCAGCACGATCATCACTGTCCCTGCAATAGTTTGCAGCTTCAACCATGTGCTCTTCAAAAGGCATACGTGACTTGCCCTCAGCATAACGATGAAAACGAAGCAATGCTTTTGGAAGGTTTGAATAATTCAATCCTTTTTCTAAAAGCAGATAATCCAGAATTAAACCATAATTGGTATTTGCCAGTTCCGTTTCTATATTGTATTCTTCTTTTTCAAGAGCTGCAACCAGCTCAGGATAGAAGGCAAAGTTCTTGAGGTTTGCGAAAAAATGATAAACCGAATTCAATCCTTTATCCGACTCCAATAATTTCTTATCATCAGGTGTCCCTGTCAGTTGTTCTCTGAACGTAAACAGATTTTTGAACATACGACTGGCGGCTCCTGAGGCAGGAACAAATTTCAACACCGAACGATCAGGGGCTTCATAGTTGTACGTTTTTTCTAATCCCTTTATTTCTGTTTCAGTAAAGAGTTTTATGCCATCCTCGAGTGTAGCAGGTGCTACAAGATCGATAAATGGGAAGCCCCGTTTAAAGTTTTCTATCTGTTCTTCAAAAGTTTCGAGATCAATGCCCTTACTCTGAATTTGTTTTAAATCCTGTTGGGTAAGCATATATGCCGGTTAAGGTTAATACTATAATGCCGATAAGTCACTGTCATTAATAGGATATTATCGAGCACATAAAATTAGTAATTTTTATTTTGCATGCAATAAAAAGGAACAATAAGTAAAGGTACATTGTTTCTTCGCAGTTTTAAAATAATAATTAAAAATAAATCCTTTGCAATAAATCTGTATCTTCTTCTTATTAAACCTAAAACCAGCCCCTATTGCTTGATTCAAGCGACATCCCTAAACCGGTTGAGGATTTTTTTATCCATTATTTTGCCCGAGGGCTTGTCTATTTGAAAACTCGGCGTATATTTGCACTCGCATTCAAAATGCCCAGGTGGTGAAATTGGTAGACACGCCACTTTGAGGGGGTGGTGCTCGCAAGGGCATGTCAGTTCGAGTCTGATCCTGGGCACGTCTTAATGTTGGTGAATATTTAAGCCCAAGTGGTGGAATCGGTAGACACGCTAGTTTCAGGGACTAGTGACCTTACGGTTGTGCAAGTTCGAGTCTTGTCTTGGGTACTTACGTTAAGAATACATAAAAAACGCTGATTATTTTTTTCAGCGTTTTTTTGTTTTCTTATATTTGCTGATCAATTAAGGGAAAAGGTTTGGTGTATATCAATAGAGAATTAACAAAATGACGGATGTTCCCGAAAGGGTAACAGTTTTGCATAATACATGCCGCCACATTAGTTTAATTCTAAACCTTTTAATTAAAAACTGCCAATGCGTTTTGTAAGAATTATCGTTTTAATCCTCTTGTCTTCAGCTTTTTCAGGTTGGGCTCAATCGAATTCTACAGCCACTTCATATCCCATTCCCCAGTCTAAATACCTGCTAACTGCATATCTTGCATCAGGTGAAGTGATTACTCCAACAGGTCGTATTATTCGAACCATTGCACTCAGCCATCCCAGAAGTATGGAGGTTGCTAATATCTGGCTCAATTATACGCTCGACATCAGACTCAAAAAAGGTCTGACAGGTGAAACCATTGCGGTGGTTTCGTTCAACAAAATGAAGTTAACCGGTGATGTCTATTATAAGGGCTTCGACATCAGCGACCATATCTTTCCAACCCTTGTCTCGTTCAAACTCCTCAGTCCCGATGGCTCTAAAGAATTACTTGCCACCGTCAGAGGAGCAAGCATCAATCTAAACGATTGTTCTATATCGATTTCGCTTCCTAAAAATACAACTGAAATCCCAGTGATCGATCAGCTGGCATTTTTCCATTCTGACCAGGATTTCGTGAAGGCTGATGATCATTTAAAGCTGATCGATAAATACTATGCCGCCGGATGGTTGATGCAACGTACAAATAAACTACTGGATGAATGCCAGTTAACACTTCTGCACAATTCATCTGCATTTCTTGCCAAAAACCTGGAAGTCATTGTCATCAATGACTGGTTAACACGACAGCATTTTAACCGTTATCCTGTATTTCAAAAGAAAGATTCTCTGGAACTGGTCAAGAATTTAGAGATCTCACGTTACCGTAAGAGTCTGATCGATCAGGATTTCATCAAACAGAATGTGATCAGCAACGAAGATCTGATGAAAGCAGCCACTCAGTTTGCCGATAATCTGGCTTTCTATTTCGATTCCAACCAACCCGATTACAATCGTGAGACCTATCTGACGCAGATGGCCGAGGGTCAACTCTCAACAATAGGATATACTACCATCAGGGAATTTGCAAACAATTATGCCACAGCACATAAGCTTCCCGATTATAGCTCGCAGTTATTACAGAAAATCAGTGAGTTGATTCGTTATGCCATGACAGAGAAAGCATCACAGCTCGTGGATCAGGAGAAATACTCTGAAGCGATGAATATGTTGAATGCATCAGATAAGTACAACTTGCAAAAAGGTGGATGCCGTTCTCAGTTCGATAGTCTGCTGGTTGGTAAATTGATTCAACGTCTCTATGGAGCCTATCTTGATTTTTCTATTAAATCGATCAGCTCCGGAATATATAGTATCACAGAAGAATTTTATTCAAAAGCGATGCTGCTTAAACAAAATTATGTTGGGTTGATTCATCCTGATTCACGCGAACGTTATCTTGCAAATGTTATCTGCAAAGCCATGATGGCAGCAGCCGAAAAGTCACTTAAGAGCAATGACACCCCGACAGCGCTTGTAACTTATGAAAAGGCAATTAAGTTGGCTGAATCTGCACGTCTGAAATCCGATTACGAAGCAGCAAGGACACGTTTGGAAACTATCAGCAATCGTCCTTCTGGTTATAAATCCTGGGAAGGTGACGACCTGGCTATCGAAATACCCGATGGGGTCAACGCCAAAGCAGAAGGCAACAATCTTACTACCGATGATGACAATACCATGGCATCAGATGATGCCATCGGGTCATCTGCAACAGTCAAATCCGGTGTGAAGGGTTTGGCCAAAGAGAAGGCAATCAAATCATCCAACGCCAGAAAGAAAACACAAAAGCAACTGTTGATGGCTGCGGCCTATCAATCTGCCCCACTACCCAATGAACCATCAACAGAGGTTAAGGATCTCAGGCAACAGGTTTTAGACAACATCCAAAATATTCATCTGAAGATCTGGACAGGCGATACCATCTCACCTGTAGCCATGCTTCATGAGGCCGATAGCCTGCAACAGCTGCTTGCCTTGTCGGGCGATCAGAGCCTGGAAATCAGAATCAACGATCTAAAAACCAGTCTTGAAGATAAACGATGCGATTATCAGAAGAGCGCTTTTCAGAAAGATCTCGATCAGGTCCGCAGACTGGTTCAGTCCAAAGACTTCAATATGGCAGCTAATCAGTTAAAGATCCTCATCGATAAACCCTTCACTGCGCCATGCAAGGTAGATAAAACCGAAGCCACTGAACTGTTAGCATCGCTCGCAATACCAATGCTTTATACTAAGCAAGTTAATGAATTCGATTCAATCACGCGTACACAGGACATCACTGCAATCATCGAGTCTTTTGAAAAGACCAACAGTTTTTACCGATTTAATCTGATGGAGAAATTTGGTGTTGACCCACCCGATTTGCTCACAGCACTGAAATCGCGCAAGGAGACACCTTTCATGCTGAAAGCAACAGCCGCCATGCTAGATCTCCACCGACCTGTGGATGCCCTGGAATTCATGAAGGAAATCAATCAGCTTGAGCCCAAACCTGATCTGACAACAATTTTGCAAAAACGGTTGGGAGCGATGCTGGCTTCAGGCGATCACTCCGCCACCAAAACAGCAACCGACATGCTCAACACCTACAACCTCAATGACAAATGGTACAAAGAGCTGATTTCTGCCTATAAAAAACAGTGGAAGCTCTTCTAAACCAAAATGAGTGAAAGTTTTATAACAATAATATCTATTTTTGATAAAGGGCGACTCTGATGGTCGCCCTTTTCAGTCCCCTAGAATGTGCTTTTTTTAGCCACGGAGGGGCATCATGATTGTAACAAAACCGACAAACCAAATGTAGGGGCCGCCCTTGTGGCCGCCCACGGGAAACACAAAAAATCTTCACTACCCATGG